>Ga0099824_1000827_pt1 | contig 40557 bp, 23 predicted proteins | sample SiratrowhiteBW_FD_76837 | JGI IMG/M metagenome (GOLD analysis project Ga0099824, IMG submission 76837) | Root nodule microbial communities of legume samples collected from California, USA - Siratro white BW | ecosystem: Host-associated > Plants > Roots > Nodule | place: USA: California... | reverse complement strand
TTTTTTTTTTTTTTTTTTTTTTTTTTTTTTTTTTTTTTTACATATTTTCCCTACTATTCTTACATTATTCATTGTAATTTATATTTCCAAAATTTTGACGGTTACAATAACCAGTATAAAAGTATGATATTTGCTAAAGAGTATATATTTATTTAAAATTTAGTTAAAAATATGTTAAGATATTATATAAGTCTAATGGGCAAATGAATTAAAACCTAAAAAATGAAATTGAAATAATTTATCTATAAATAAAAGTTACAAGAGCTTAAAGTCAATTAAATTAGTAGTATAAATACACATACGTGCATATATATATATATATATATATATATATATATATATATATATATTTTATCATTTTATATTTATTAATAATTATAGTAAATAATTTTATCAAAAAATTAAATATTAATTTTAAATTAATATAGATATATTGTATTTTCAAATATTTCAGTTTTTTTTAACTACTTTTACCAAATATCGTGATTATTATTTAACCTAATAAATAAATAAAAATTTCTAATAAATTTTATTAAAGCTAAATGTGTAAACTTTTATTAAAAATCTACAATTTTTTTGAGAACATTGATAATTCTAAACAATTTTTTCCTGAATTATTATTTTTAGAATTCATAATTTTTAAGAATCATAATAATAAATAATGATTTATTTTTCAATATTTAATATGCATAAGGTACATTAAATTTATTTTGCATTAATACGTAATTTTATTGAATGAATATCATAAAATATAATTAAAAATGTTTTTTCCTATAAACTACAGTAATCTTACACATTAATCAGTATAGTTTGTATTTCTATTTAATGTAACATTGATTCGAAATCATTTGTTTTTAAATATTCACTCCTATATTTTTATTGATTAAAAATGCCCATATACATTATGTTAATTGGTTCTCCATCCTCTCTTTCATGATGGATTAAAATGAGAAAATTAAATTGTGTTAATTGGTTTTCTATTCTTTGGTTAATGTACATAACGTGTATATAGAAGAAAAAAAGAAAAGAGGTTAGATACTAGTGAGAAGGGTGAATTGATGTAATTTTTTTCTTAAACCACTTAAATAGCTAGTTTTACAAAGTAACTATAATTTTCTTAACAAACAAAAAATGTAAAAAAAAATAAAGGATAGAAAAAAAAAACACTAAAGATTTCATATTAATTCAATTCTTTTTGAATTTATATTCAGTTTCATACACACTATTTTTTTTTTTTAAAAAAAGCAAAGTTACATATACACTTTATTTATACAATCTAAACACTCAATAAAACAATGTATATTTCTTAAAATCTATCAAAAGAACCTCATGTAAGTGTAAAAGCTTACTATAAAGTTATACCAAGTGTAGATGCTACAATAAATTTATTAATTAAACGAGATCATGTGACTAAAATTCAAAAGGATTAAAAACAAAGAAAAGAGTCTAGGAAGCTTATAAAATATAATTTTAAATCAATATACTCTTCTCTAAATAAGAAAATGTTCAAAAAATCACTTTAGATTTTAGAGCAATATCTTAAAAGTATATTTAAAAGTAAAAGATTGAAAGTCTTTACTAGATATTTTTTGAAAATTGAATTTTTCCAATAAGCTTCACAAAACAAAGTCAAATAGTCAAATATTATTATGATTCACAATTTGTACTTGAATGGGTTTGGAAATCCATTAGAAATTAAATAATTGATTGTTTCAATAAATAATAAATTAAATGCATAAAAGATGCTTATAACACATGTAAGAACATGTTTTTACCAAGTTCACAAGAGATTGTTTTTAAATTATAAATGTTAAAATTTTAAGTTGTATTTTAAGGATATTAATTGAAACTTTAAATATGTAGTTATTTAATTTTAAAAATCACAATCTTTTATAATCTCTTTTTCTCTATATTTTTTTCTCTAACTTTTTAAAGCACATTTTCATCATTTCCTCAATCATATTCCTAATAGGAGGTAATAACTAAGTATAAACAATTTTCAATGAAGCACAATTTAATCTTGAGTAAGTTATTTTTTCTTTCTAAAGACTTTTCGGTTCCACAGTTTTCACCTAAGAGTGTTTTTGAAGTTTCACATGTTCAATTAGTTAATAAAGTTATTATTTCAAATTATCTAACTTCTTATCAATATTTTGGCTTGTCTGTTATGATTTTCTAGTCCCATCTAAATGTTTTAATGATATTTCATCTCTTCTTTTTATTTTTGAGTTGTTATTTCTTGAAGTTAATTTCTAGAATGTTAGAATGATTAGTTAATACTATGATTTACTTATGAGTGATGATAAATTGTTGAAATTGAATTTGAGTTTAATAAAGTATGTTGTTTTGTGTTGATACTGGATATATCAATTGTTTGATGCAATGGTTTCGATAAAAAAAAAAAAAAAAGGTTTCAATTGGTGTTTTAAACATGGTAGAATGATTGGTTTGAATTGTGATCTCTTTGAAAAAAATTATAATAGTTCTGCATATGTCACTTCAGTGTGATACTTCAAGTGATACTTAAACAATTATATATATTACAAGCATACAAAGCGCTATTGTTCAATTATGCAAAGCAAGCAAGTGGAGCTTGAAATACATATATTAATCTTTAATACATGAAATTGAATATGTATTGAATGGGTAAAAATTTGTGATTAATGTTACGATATTTTTGTAATAACCATAGTAATATTACTTACTCTATGTTATATAGGTAGTAGCTATTAGGATACAACTAAGTTGATGTTATATAATATAAATAATAAATTAGGAGATTTGATGAGATGTTCAGACTCTATTGATATATTAAATCATATAGATAATTATATTAGACGATGAAAGTTGTGAAAGTTTTTATTATTTAATTGAAGATGAAGAATTTTAATCGAATATGCATGAAACTATCTTCTTAAATGAAGTTATGCAGATAGAATTTATAGAAATATTATATTTATGACAAATGTTATTTAAATTAGTACACAAAGATACACACATTAGATATTAATTATAAACATAATAAACATATATAACTTCCTCAATATTAGATATAGGTTTCAACAAAATTCACACAACAAAAATAAATTAACAAAGAACTGGCGGTCTTGGTTAAACTTAAAATTAGAGTTTATGAAATAAGTTATATTTTAAAAAAACACTTATATATATTTTCATTCTTACAAAATGAAAAAAATATTTATTTTTAAAATAAATATATTAGACCATCACACAAAAAATATAAAAAAAATTAACATTAAATTACACATTTATAAATATTTTAATTTTTTAAAAATCATTACTATGATCGTCATCAAAACATCAAACGATGTAAAATAATCAATAATTTTAGTTGCTAACATTAATTATTTATAAAAAATATATGAAAATCGTAAATTTGTCAATGCCGAAGACTTGTATACTACATAAGATAACATGTAACCTTTGGCATGTTCTTTGTGTCGGGTTATTGAGAGAAGCAGATACCAGCCTTTGAACTAAACAATCTTGCTTGAAGTTCATGATTTGGCAGAAGCACATTGGACATTGAAACTTGAACGAGGCATAGATGGTAGCAGTAACTGAAGTAACCCAGCAGCAGAAGATGACATCCGTATATAGGGGTGTTTATTGGTGTTAAGCAGCAGAGGAATCTCTTCAGAACACTACGGAGGATACAACAACTCCTGCTTTGGCATTGCTGCTTCACCTTTGCATGGTCCCAATCTCTGTATGTGAAACATTTTTTTCATACACTCAAAGCCAAAGTAAACTGTTTGATAAGAAGGGACTGAAATTTAATTTGAAGTTTCTATAGCATTGCTCATGAAGCTGCAATAACTCAAATAAGATATAAATTTGGTGGATAACTTGCTTGCCCTTACAAGTGAAGCCAATTATTCTACATATGGCCACATTCTGGAGTCACTCAGTCCAATAATTGATTGATGATATATGGTCAGATGATGGACCATTCATTAACATCAGAAGTGGCCAAGCCAATGTGATGAACATGCAATGCAGTTGCCTCTAATTGGTAGGGAAACAACAGAAGGATTTTGGACAATAGAGAATAACAGTTGATGTGTGAATTGTGAGTTTGGTTCTTTGTATCTGTGGATTCTCTCCTCTGTGTTTTTGAAGCTTCTTTGATTGCTGTAAAGAAGATGGTGAAACAAATCTTAATTAGTCAAATTCTTAATATAACTACTCTTGTTGCTCAGTTACTATTCTTATGGCTTCTTGTAGTTTTACTTAAGGAATGGGGATTTTGATTTTTCACATTAATAGCACTAATCTGATATCTTGTTTCAGTTATACAGTAATTTTTTTTTCTCTATTTTTTGCTATAACTTTTATTATTACATAAGGTTTTTACAAATAACAGTTTTCTTAAATATTTATCAATTCCCTTTAAGGAAAAATATTTATCAAAATGGGAAAAAAAGCCGAGGAAAGATAAGTGTTGAATTTAGGATAATTCAATTCCTATATGACTTAATCATCCAATTATCCTGTTGCTAAACTCTGAAAAAGTTCTTTTTTTTCCCTTATGAGTGAATAATAAGGTGTTTGTGTTCAATTTGATTTCATATTTTTTACAAGGTGAATTCTTTAAACTCAAAAAATGGTTGAGACCAATAAGATATGAGACAAAATTCCGTAAAATCTAACTTATTAACATAATATAAAAAGGTGAGAAAAAACAACGCTAAACAATAATAAAAGGTAACCTTTGATATGGTCTACATCGAAGGAATTTCAGTACTGAGAAGATCTTTTAGATTATAAGTTAAAAGAAAAGATGTGATAGCTATATAACCTATAGCTATTATCTTTTTTAGCCTATCGAATCTAAAGTAAATCTCCTTTTTTTTTTACAATATCTAAAGTAAGTCTATATCTATAATGTAAGGTAAGGATTTTAATTACAGTGTGAGGAAAATCAATTGCAAAAGGGGAAATAAAAGGCCAACGTTATCTCGAAGATTTTTACATTATTTGCATATGTTAAACACAAACTTTTATGCTACAGTTTAATAATAATAATAAAATAATGTATATAATTACAATCACAATCTAATTTCTGCCTATATGTTAAAGATAAATCTTATACATTATAGACAAATAAAAAACATGGTCTTAAATTCATCAACAAGACAAAGTAACTAATATTTTCTATAAAAAAATAATAGAAGAACTCAATGGGCAAAAATATATTTTAATGTTAAAAAAATATATAATTTAATTGGTTAATTAATTAATCATAAATTATAATTTGTCCATATGTTTAACCATTCAATTTTTCCAAAACAAGGAGTATTTCTCTTTTTTTTTTCAACATTTAAAGTAAAGAAAAATTTTTTTTACATTAAAGCTATAATTGCTTTAAGGGATGAATTTCAAAAAGTGGAAAAAGATAAAAAAGAGAGAAAAAATAGTAAATGGTAAGATTGTTTGTTTTAAAAGAAAGAGAGTAGAATAAAAAATGAAAAGAAATGAAAAAAAAATTGTAAAATTTTGTAAGTAATTTAATGGGTGTGATTAATAAAAAATATTTTAATTAATAACATTGTAAAATTATAATTTGTGTCTGTGTTTAAAATTATTTTAAAATAAAATATGATTAATTATTTAATTATATATAAAACTTATTTCAGATTAATATAACATATGCATTTACAAATATAAATTATTTCTATCCCTAATTTTTTTTTTAACAGCAAAAATTTCTATCCCTGATATAAATATGCAATTCACGTCTCAAATTATTTTTGTATTTTCTACATATTTTTTTCTAAAATAACTTTTGATAATACTGTTACTATTATTTAAAACTTGTAAATTATTATAAGTTGTAATAAAATAAATTATATTATATTTTATATAAATATTACAATAACATTTATTTATTAACCTTCTCAATGGTCAATAAAAGCAAGGAGACCCAAACTCCAACACATGACTTTTAGCCGACACTAAATAAATTATTGTACTCTTTATTACCCTATAAAACTTTTCTTCTTTTATTTTTCAACCATCTAAAAAAACAACTATTGTTAGAAAACTTGTGCCTAATCAATAGTTATCAACAACTTAATATGCGCGAAATGAAATAAACAAATTATTTCCAGATCAAACGCCCATTTTTTATCTTTTTTTTTTCTTATAAGTGCCACAAATTTCGGTATTATTTTTTCTTACAAATCCTCTTCCATTCTTTTTTCTTCAAATCAGCATGTTCAAACGGCTTACTCACTCTCGTTTCTTTCTTTATAAACAATAATTAGATAGAAGCAAATACAGGCGCGTAAACGTTATGAAAACTATTTTTCATTAAAAAGTAAAGTTATATATTTTCTTTTAATATTTGAAGAATTTTATTTTTTTTTTCGCCATGTTTATGCTATTAATAATGATTTTGCTTCTAGAAATGCTTAAAAAAAATCACTTTCTATGATATATTTGTGTATTTTGGTTTATAGGTAAAAGGAAGATTACGATTTATACATATAAAAAAAACATAGAATAAAAGGTAATACAAGAGTTAATAAGAGAAAAAAAAACTAATATAAATTTTTAAAATTTGTTAAAACTTTATCATTAATTAAATTCGGTAAGACATACTACTTTTTTAATGAAAATATGTATTTTTTTTTATAAAAAACATATTTATGTTTTAATATATTTTCCATAAAGAGAATTTATATATAATTTTTCTTCCTAGGTCGTAAAATTTATGAACGAACCCTATTCTAAATTAAAGTAATTATGTTCAGTACTGATAACTTTATTTTTTAAGATTATAATGAATAATTTGCTAATTAAAAAAGTTATACCTACAATTTGTAGCTATAATATTCTTTGTTGAGCCTATCGTATCTAAAGTAAATCTTAATTTATTGTATAAAGCAATGGTCCTTGTTAATAAAAAAAAGTGTGACAAAAATAATAAAGAATCTGTGAATTTGGACTAGTCCATCCATTAGGAGTGACTCACCATACACAAATATACTTTCGAGTCAAAATAATTTTTAACATGACGAGTCTCTTACTATACCGTCCGGTCCTCACCCCTCATAAGTGAAAAATATAAAAATTAAAAATAATATAAAGTAATAAATACATAAGTTAATGTCCGGAAAGACAAAAGAAAATTGTTTAATTTGAATAAGATATTAAGAGATAGAATTACCTTTCTTCGTGTTTCTCAATTGAAGTTTAAGTTGTTTAACCTGAATTTGGTTTAACTCGCAAGATAAGTTTTGATAACTCAAACATTCCACATTTTAATAAATTAGCTTGTTGCTCAAAATACTAGAAGACAATGTTTACTACTCCTTTTACTTCATCTTGTTTGAAAAGATATTACGTTGAGGATATGATTTTTCAAGGGATGAACTTTGTGAACACAAATACCATTGGTAGATCTTGAAAATATTCTACTAATGCCATAGAAAGAAAAAATATTTAAAGAGAAGAGGAGGAAGAAGAAAGAAACTAAAAAAATAAATAAATTATCTTACGTATATTGAATATCTAACCTCTGTATACACTACTTAACCAGATATGTCTATGCACAGTATAAGAATGAAAATAAATTAAGTGCACCAACTCTAATTCTTTCAATAAAAAATAAAGGACATAAAAAGGAAATTAAAAATTAGAAAAATATAATTTAAGATAATTTGCTAAGCTCATTAATATATATCCTAATATTAATACAAATGAAAAAAATATTTCTAAAAGTGATTTTTAGGCTACAATTTACTAGAAAGATAGTAAATCTAATTATCATCATTCTGCATTCCATGCCATTATTAATATATTTAATTATTATGTTATAAGTAAAGATATATTAATACAAGGAGAAACATATTACATAAATAAACTAGGTTTATATTAAATAGGTTTATATACATAAATTATTTTTAGTCTCGTGATAGGAAACTATTCAACATAATAGAATAAGATTTATTTTGTTAATAAATAAGCTTTATTTTTAAAATCACATTTTTATTGAATCACTTCAATAATTTTTGTTTATAATTTTTTTAGTTTTAGAATTTTTTTTTAATAATATCTTTAGTTCAAGAGATTTTTTTTTTCTTAAATAGACTTCTCACAATCTCAAGTTCACTTGTTTAAAACATCATTCTTTCCATCTTAAGAGAAACACGCTTGAGATAGTAAGATAGATACGTCATGCAGTTTATATGATCTAAATTGAAGGAATTTCAGTACAGTTTATATGCTAGCTTTAGATATTCGAAAGCAGAAGTTCCTATAGTTTTTCACAAGTTTCATCTCTGACAAGTCATTTGGGTCGAGACCCTCCTTGCACAGTAAATGATCAAAATTCTAAAAAAAAAAAAAATAAAAAAAGAAATCTGAAAATGATTCAAGTGATGAAACTATTAGCTTCATTGGTTGAGTGGCATGGCATTCATGAGATACGATAAGATCTGGTAGGAAATAGGAAATAGGGAATACCAGAAGCATGGGCATTTTGTAGGACAATGTTGATATAATATCTGGTGGCTATTGGAGAACAGATTTTGTTTGTTGGATTCTAAAATTGTGATTGTGATGAGAATCCAAGCTGCATCCCATCATTTACCTTTAAAGGAAAGCATGCACATGCTATGCTATGCTATGTTTAGATCATGGCCCTAACTTTTAATTCTTTTAAATCATCATCATTATTTTGTTTCGAAGGACTTTTATTGTACAAATACTCTATATCAGTGTTTTGTTTCAATAAAATATTTAATTATCGTTTATAGTTTTATTGCACACACAATGATGTATCTTGGTTTCATTTTTTTGTTTCCATTTTCATTATTTATGAGAACTCCAAACACAATCTAGTTATGTTATTATGTAAATCTTGAAAAACAAATTCAATAAATAAGCCTTGGTAGCATGAGAAACAATAATTGCAATCTTGAATATAAATCTATATATCTTTCACCAATGAGTGGAGTGAGTCTTAAAATATCTTATAGTTATGTGTGAATATATTTTCTAATATATATTGTTAAATTACTTTCAACATAAGGTTATAAATATTTTGTATTATATTGATATATTTACATATTAATTAGATGATGTTTTTAATTATTGGCCCCTCTTGTTGTTTAACTTTGTCTCCAAGATGCTGATGGGTTACATTGGTTTTAGTTTAAGTTAAACTCAATAATTAATAGGTTAAGTAAAATCTACTCAATTACAAACCAAATTACTTATAATGCAATTAAAAGGAGGTTAATTTTATGGTAAAAATGTATTATATTCATTAATGATGAATTATTTATTTTTCTATGATATGTGCTACTATTGTTTTCATCTAAATATGATAAAAATATATAATAGCAATAACTATTAAGAAAATTTATAGCTGACAATAATATAAAAATAAAATGAATAAAAAATAAAAAGAAAATACTAAAAGCATAAATATATTTTTAGTTCTTTGAAGTATGTTTGTTGTTTTTTATATTTTAAAATTAAAATTGATTTTTTTTAGGCATGATGCAATATACATATATATATATATATACACACACATATATATATATATATATATATATATATATATATATATATAGAGAGAGAGAGAGAGAGAGAGAGAGAGATCAGAAAAAATAATAATAAAGGCACAGATTGAACTGGTATTTATTTCATATAATCACAAAAATTGGTGGAACACTTTATATAAAATAAAGATAAAACCAGGTCGATTGAACAGGAAAAACTAAAAATATTCCATGAATGATAACGTTCTTCTGTTTACAGAGACTAAACATTTTTAGACTGACATATTTTTCTCTTGCAGGATACAGTATTCCTTTCTTCAAGATGGAGTAATCGTTCCTCACAAAATTTATTTAATAGTGGCAAATGCTAAAAAAAAAAAAAAAAAAAGTGTGGTAGACATAAATTCTTTAAACAATAAACAAGCTAGTTAATTATCTCAGATATTTCTAAGACCTTTTTAAAATTTCTATCCCTCTTTTCTAAAAATGAATGTAGAGTTCTTCCAATTGGTCAAAGATTCAGCTCCCACAATTTGCAATATAGCATCAGAAATTTAAATTGATTTTCTCGTTAACTATATTACATGAAAAAAAGTTTTAAGGTATCAAAACTGAATCCTAATTTTTTTGTGTAAAAGAATTTGAAGTTGTAATTGGAGTTAAGGTTATCTAATGGCTTTTCATATTAAAATCAAGTACTGAAAGTCTCCCATGATTAACAACACAACATGACATTTTGAATCCAAATGTGTGAACTCTAACTTCCAGTGCATATGCTGATTACACTTACAAAATTAAAGTTTCCCGTGGTTTTCGTCACTGTGATCTATCGTTGCGTGCCTTTTCTTCCTCCAAGATTTTGAAGTGACTAAATAACTTCTAGACGTGACATTTTCTTCAAGATTTCAATGTTTTTGATACGGAAGATATATAGATAAAGAAAAGTATTAGATGCCATGTTTCTGCCACAGCTCCACCCAAAAGATGCCTGTCACTCACAAAGAAAAAGCTCAAGTGCAAAAAATGGGTACGAGAGCGTGAACAAGACATGAAGAACATTACCTGTTCCTGGTCCAGATGAATTGTAAACATAAAACCAGTGGCCTAAATTAACCAATAATGTTTTTATCAGGTTCATGATTCATGAACTAACCAAAAATTCTTTTAAACGAATCCCAAAGAGTCCCTTCTGTTAACAGGATCAGATATCAGTCGAAATATAACATGTGAAAAGAGCATATTCCAACCAAACGTTAAACGGCCATCAAAGGTATAAAGTGTCTGATTTGAAACAGTAATCTTGTTTTCTTGCCAGTTGTTCTGGAATAATAAATATATATATAAACCCACAGGTAGCCCTCTGTTGCAGTGCAACCATTTCATCATTTTCTGAAAAATATATAGAAAAGGGAGGCCCCACTCCACCTGCCCCAGAAACTGCATTGCTGAAATGAAGAATTGCGATGAATGGAAACCTTTCCTAGTAATGATAGCAATTGATTTTTCTTTAACCATGGTGAACATTCTTCTCAAGAAAGTCCTTCAAAAAGGAATGAACCATTTGGTTTTTATCACATATCGTCTGTCAGTTTCTACTATATTTTTGGCCCCCATCAGCTACTTTAAGGAAAGGTAGGCACCCTCAATTCCTTTTCTTTTACAATATTTTTATGTAAACCGAAAGTATTCCCAAAGCCACATTAACAAGCTAATCTCTTTAAGACAAAATTGGAAATTTCACGTAGCCAGCCTCCATTACTGAGATGCAATTATATATGTAAACCTTTTGGAACACTTTTTTTGTTAGCATGCAGATAACCAAATTTCAGTAATGAATGAGTATGAAGTTACCTGCTAGAACCTAAACTTTCCTTCTCTTTAGAATCAAGGATCGATGTTAAGCTAATAATCATTGCTATCCAGGATGTTAATGCTCAGATATGGAGCCATTTAAACAAGAAGAGAACTTGAGAGATCTTAATAACTGTATTTTCTTGCAGAAATAGAAGACCACGGCTCACGTTTCAAATTTTATGCTACCTTTTCTTCAGTGCCATTATTGGGTTAGTCTCACGAAAATACGATCTTAACTTTTCGCGATTCAAATTCCCAATAGTTTTTTATGCATTATTGTTATTATAGTGGAAAAATACCTAACGAAATGATACTTTCTTGTAGGGCATCCGTCACACAATACTTCTTCCTTTTGGGGATCCAATACACCTCAGCCACATTTGCCTGTGCCTTTGTCAATATGGTGCCGGTGATAACCTTCATTATGGCATTGCCATTTGGGTATGAAACTATGAATATGTAGCCATTTTAGATCATGTTTTGATCTTTCAGGAAAAGAAAATAAGAAAATAATTTATTTTTTTGCATAAATACAAGAGATTTTACACTGATAAAGTTTTCTTTCTAGAATTTCATTTTTTTCAGTGTATCTTATTCTTTTAGTAAATATCACCACTCAAATAGCTAAATGGAGGATAAATGCATGATCCTTTCCCTTTTCTTTTGATTCTACTACAGGCTAGAAACAGTGAACATTAAATGCACAGGTGGGAAAGCGAAGATTCTGGGCACATTTGTGTGCGTAGGAGGGGCATTAGTGTTGACACTGTACAGAGGAAAGCCCTTGTTTGATGTCTCTCACTATGAAACAGCAGTTCCTCCAGTAGCCATGAGATCAGCAATGTACCAAGCTGCTTCAAGTGCTAGAACAACACAGAAATGGACCATTGGTGTAATAGCTTTGATCATGGGAACCCTCTTTTGGTCTTTTTGGTTTATTCTACAGTCCAAAATAGGGAAGAGGTATCCTTGCCAGTATTCTAGCACAGCCATCATGACCTTCTTTGGAGCCATGCAAGCAGCTATTCTTGGTTTGTCTACTGGCAGCAACTTGTCCTCCTGGGTTCTCAAGGATAAGATACAAATAATCACTGTTCTTTATTCTGTAAGACACTATCTTTTAAGCTATGCATAATCAATTTTTTGGCTTTTAAAAAATAATTAAACATCATGTTTGCAGGGAATAGTTGGTTCAAGTGTGTGCTATGTGGGCATGTCATGGTGCGTGAAGAAGAGGGGTCCAGTTTTTACAGCAGCATTCAGCCCTCTTGTTCAGATAATGTCGGGCATGATTGATATCCCAGTCTTGCACGAGCAACTTCATCTTGGAAGGTCAATTCTTGCATGTACCTAACTATGCCATCTTCTTGCAGAAAAAGCAATTAACCCTGAAACTAAATCTGACTTCTATACATGCTTGTGATTCTTTTTGTTGTTTAGTGTGGTGGGATCCGTGTTGGTGATGATCGGTTTGTACATTCTTCTTTGGGGCAAAAGCAAGGACCTGATGCAGAATAGTGCCACTAAGTACGTCCAAGGAGTTGAAGAAACCAAGGAACAGGAACCACAAGTATAACCTCTACTATAATTTCTTGTGATTCACTTATGGCGCCACGCAATGAATCAAGTGGCAGTACTTTATGTTTATCAGTTCGCATAATTTCAAGCACGTTTCTATCTTGCATCTCTTCTCTTATTTTAAGTAGGAAACTAGTTGTTGGCACTGATATAGGTTGATATAGATGGAAAAAATGTGTAACGTTTTAATATTGCCCAATTTAAGATCGTTTAAAATGTAATATGTTTTTCAAAAATTAATCGTTAAATTGAAAGTTAATTTAATATATAAATCATACATACAAAATATTATATTAATCTAAAATATTTTAATATTTTATTTATATAAATCATAATTGACGTAATCTGTATATATATTTCAAATAGTGCTTGAAATTTTGCTTTTATGTTTAGATTTTCATAACCTCCGATAATGAATGCACATGAGAGAAATTTTATAACCCTCTATTCCCTCAAAAGCCTTTTATAGAAAGATCACAGTTTAATTTCGTTATTTTTCTAAAAAAAATTATTTTGCTTTTATTCTCTTCTTAATAATTTTAGAGTTTGCTTTTTTTTTTCTAAATAAAATTATATTCCTCTTTTCAACACACCATATCGTGACCTTCTTTTGGCATCAACTATAGTATTTTTTTTTTCTTTATCATTCTTTTATCTTCAAATCCTTTTTTTTCTATTCCTAATTGTGTGTTGCTCATATCTTCAAAGAAGTGCTTACTATCCACAATAAAGTTATAATTGTATGTGATGAACGAAAATTCTCGTAAACAAAGATCCGTACGTAATCGGATACTTAGGAACAAAGAGATCCACATGTAGTCACATACTTTACGAACAAATTAGCAAAAGATCTACATGTAGTCGCATACTTTATGAACAAATTAGCAAGATGAAAATGTACGTTTTTATCATTTGCAGGCTTAATAAAATTAGTGATCTTGAGCATATACTATCGATCCTTTCACAAAGTACCAACTACAGTCAACAATAAAATTAGAAAATTATAAAGGAAATTTAAGTAAAAGAGAAGGAGATGAGAGCAGAAAGATAGTCTAAGTTAAATGGAAAAACATATGCAAAACAAAAGGAGGATGGAATATATAAAGTCATTAAATAGAAAACGTGTAAATGTAGTTTGTTTTTCTATGTAATTAGTTTGCTAGTTGATATCTCTGTTATGATGCTGGATGGATACTAAATAGGTTGTGGTTTGTATATATTTGAATAATGTATTGAGAAAGTTGAGGTATTACTTTCTTAAAGATAATTCCTCTATTATGTAATAGGGTTGGAGTATCCTTAAGTGTTCTTTCTTATTTATTTTATTTTTGGATATTAAAAAAAATACAAACATTTATAGTTATATAAAATTAGAGGATGGAAACATAAAGATAAGACTTATAAAGAGACATATTAGAATCTAAGTATGACTCATAGAAAAACCTAAATAATAAAACAACACACGATATATCTAATAGTGATGGAGGATTTGTGTAAGGCTTGTAAGAAAGGAGACTAGGGGAATTTGGTTCTATGAGAATTTGTCTTGGAAAGTAAACTCAAAAATAAAAAATAAAGTTTTGAAAAGATAGACGGATGAGAAAAATATCCCTTATAAATATATTTCGTATTAAATACAAAACTGAAGTAAATAATATTAAAAAAAATACGTAAATAGAGAGATAATAGGTGTGAGTAATGCATAGAGTGTAAGAAGAATATTATTTGTTGAAACTTAAATTTTTGTGAGAAAATACATGTAAATAGCTTGTGTTAAAGGGTTGGAGTATCTCAACTACTTTGATAAAAAGAAATAGTGAAAGAAGAGTTAGTTTGAATGAGAAAGGACTCAAATCTCATAAGAATTAATTCTAAATACTTTAAAGATAAACAAAAAAATCCATGAATTGAAAAATAAAAAATAAAATAATATATTGTCAAATCAACATATAAAATACTATAAAATATTAGGAAAGATTCTAACATGCATATAAAAAGTAATGGTGATATTTTCTTGTAATATTTTGAATAAATATATTTTGATAACACTGTAACAAATTTACTCCCATTTGATACTTGTATTTGTTAATAAAATATTATATTTTAATAAAATAATAATATATATCAGTGTGAAATGAATATAGACACGGAACAGTGATGTTAAAATAATATTACTCATTTTGAATGACAAGCACCCTTACCTGTATCTATGCAAATTTCAACTTCCAACAATTTTGTTTAATGGAAACTGATGACAAAGAAAGTAAGATACGGAGGTGTATCCGGTGATATTATTTAGAACATCTGGAATCATATAAACAATTTAATATTCAAGAATCAAAGGGTAGATAGAGAGGAAAGAGTAGATATAGAGGAGATATTATGTTTGACAGTGACAAACGTATGAGCTTGGATGAAAGATAGATTTCCAAAATCCACTTTCACATACTGAGGTGCTTATGCCCGATAGCATGCATCAACCTTTGGATAAATAATTTGGTAGAGGGGAGAGAGGATTAAAGTGGCGTCTATGACATTTTAGTTGGCATGGGTAGGGGCAAAGAAATATATTTACACTAGCAGCAGATGCCCAAAGGTTAGATAGCATGGTAAGCAAATGGGATTTGATGGGACTTCCAAATTGAACTTAGGGAACTAGAGAGTCATTAACTTTGGGCCTGATGTTAATTGATGTTAGGTGGTATAATTATACTAGTGTATGGAGAGAAGCATAAAAACAGGATTAGGCATCCATTAAGTTGATCTAAATTGAATAGGATCAAATGTAGGTGATAGGAAAAGGCCACACATAGTGGAGGCAAACGGCTGATAGGTATAGGGCAAGACTTTTGAACTAATGAGTCCAGAACGTGAAGGCTGCTATATTGCAGCAGGGTCCACATCATATTAGCTTATGATGTGGGGATATGCATAGAGAATGAAAGGTATGTTAAAATTTATATATAATGACATGAACATTTTTACTTTTAGCGCACTCCATAAGAGATGAAGGAGGAAAAAACTATAGGGGTTCAAGAAGTAATTGTCCAAATGTGGTTCGGCCTAGATTGCTAACATGACCCAGCCCGAACTTGCTCGGGCCCACGGGAAAGGAGCTTGAGAAAAATATTTTTGAAAAATAAGTGTCCCCAAAGAGTGGTTCAATTCTATTGAGAATCGAGGAACATATAAATAGCACACGAAAGGTAATAGATTCCTGAAGGGCGGCTTCGCGCGGTTTCATTTCCCCGCAGCAAGTTGGTTAGTCCATTTAAACCCCTCAGCGTATCCAAATAGTACCTTTTCGTTTTCGCTCCATTCCCTTCCTTCTGCCATCATTTCATTCGTCTTATAACCCAAACCCAATTTAGGTTTAAATTTAAAGCCTTCAATTTAGAGAAGCAGAAATGGCATCCATGGCGGAGAAAGCGGTTCCGAAGCTCAAGCTCAAGCCTCGACGACTCAAAGGCCACGACGATAGCACAACCTGCTGCATTTCCTCACGCGAGCGTTCTAATCTCGTCGTCACTTCCGGCGATGTCAGCTCCTTCTCTCTTCTCCAATTTCCCCATACCACTCCTCTTATTCCTATATTCTTTACTTCATTACTAATCACTAGGGTTCAAGATTCATCAATGCATCTTTATTTAATCTTGTATCATTATCATTATCATTTACTATTTCATAATTTTAATCAGCACTTGCTGTGCTTGTTTTTAACACAGGATGGTCGTGTTTGCTGGTTTGACTTGCGATGCCCTGATGTGCCGCAACTAGTTATGGATGTTAGCGTGGAGCCAGTTTCTTCCATTTGTTTCAAGTCAGGTCTGTTTTATTTATTGGTTTTGATTTCACTTTTCCGTCTTTGTTTTCAACTTGTTATGTTTTCAATGAACTTGAGCTATCCTTCGTGCGCACCGGTTTTGGGGAAGGGAGGGTTTTATAGTGAGAAAGAGAGTGGGATAATTTTTACATTTTAGTAAGATTGTGCATGGGACAGAAGGTTGTACCATGGTTAGTTTAGCAAAAAGTTTTCAGATTCTCGTCTTGTACTTCATCATCCTTTTTTATTTGCTGTCTTAAAACCATTTTTTGTATCACACATGGGACGAGTGTTTTGTACCGTCCAGCAGTCCTTTTGTTCGTGGACAATCAAACACATCTTAAGTACAGTAAAATTTCCCATCGATAAATCCAGCAGATAAGTTTACTTAATTACATCAAAAAAACAATTGACATTTGAATCAGGGATGGAAGATACGATTTATGTCTCCTCTGGAAAGGAAATCAAGGGTTTTGATGTGCGATTGGTAAGCATGTTATGGTGTCCAAGATGTATGATTTTTCTGTCCTTTCTATTTCCTTTTACAATATGCCTTTATTTGCTTTATTATTGCCGTATATATGTGTGACATCGCATTTATTGCATTATTTATTTTCTTCTAAAGGATATCTGGATGTACGTGTTTGTTATTCTTGCTCCACCTATTTGCTCTTTAGAAAGATTATTATCAATTATACTGATCCTCTGTGTTTTATTGTGTGCTGAAGGCTGCTGCCGAATGGAAGCCATTGGAGAGTTATAATTATAACAAAGAGGAGATAAACAAGGTAGATACTAGATACGTGGTTTGTATTCAAATATAATATTAGGCACTTACCAGATCTTTTCGAATATCCTTTTTGGTATATAAAAATGAAACAAAGTTCTATTACATTTATTGAAGGTGTTTCTTTTATCGTTTAGTTACTGTCAATAAAGGCTAGCTTAACTCAATTTACTGTATTGTTCCTTGCTTATTTCATTTCTCTACTCTTAATTTTTCCAATGGTCACTTCACTGGCACTTCTCTATAAGATCAAGCAAATTGGGGGTTTCATGTCCATATGGATTTAAATGATAAGAGACATTAGTGAATTATGTTACAAGAGAGTGCTCGAGAGAGATTGTGTTCCAGCTGCACACTTGATCAAATTATTTACAAATTGGTTACCATCTATTGATGGAGTGACCAAGGAAATAATTGGGAGCTATTTACTGCCTAATAATCACTGTCTAGCTTATAGCCTAATCACTATCCAATGAGCATAATTATGTTTGACCAAGTGATGATATTGTGAGTGGTAACATATTACTAATCTTCTAACATTCCCCTTTAATGTAGTAGTCTTAGGGTTTGGAAAGTGCAGATGATGCTGTGTTTGAAGTGTTTGCTGTAGTAGGTATGCTTGCTAGAGGGAATGGGAGTTGGCTCAGACCAGGAAATAAAGCTTCTAATGGAAAGCTGACTGGAGAGGCTATAAAATTCAGTTGCTGGAGACGGGGGCAAAACTAATTGATGTCTGTCCAAATATACGACCTAGAAATTGAGGGTGACAGGAATAAGGTCAGAGTAGCGCTGTAGGAGTGGGGTTGTTGCCAGAAGCTGGTGGCTGCATGCAAAAGCCATGCACACTCATGCTGCCGGTGAGGAAGTTGTGTGTGTAGCAAAGGTGGTACTGTATGGCAGGCAGATGGCTGTGGGTCTCGGTGGTTGGCCAAACAGATATTTCTGCTTCTAACTTGAGGTCACCAGCACTGAGAACAGTCTCCAGTTGCAGATGGTTTAAATAAGTCCAAAGAGCACCGTTGGATAAAACACAACGAACTTATATCAACTAGAAATTGGAGAGTATTTCTCATGTCCTGGGAAGGTAACCTGTGGCAGATCTGAACTAGGGAGAAGTGGAGATGGAAGGAGACTGCATGCCTTAAAAGTTAAGACAGCCACTGGAATTTCCGGCAGAGTGAATGCACACACCAAATAAAGGGTTCCCATCTTTTGAGTCTGCAGAAAAATAGTAACATAAGTTTTTGAGAATGGTACCACCACAATATCATTGTTGAAAGCATTAGTGATAAAACAGGTCACGGAGGATGGTACCACTCTGGTATTATGTTGAGAAGAGAGAAACCGAGAAGGAAGGTAATGGATTCCATATGTTGTGTACACACATGGTTATTCTTATATATAATAAAGCAGAGATGCAACAATAAGGAACAAAGTCAATAGCTAATAAGAAACATTTAGTAAGATATTTCCCTATCAAACTATATCGTATCTCCTTATTTAATGGAATCAAATTATATCTCTAACATAACCAAACCACCTTGCTAACGCTCCCTCTCAAGTTGGAGCATATGTATCATGAGACAAACATGTTACAAATGTCATTAACTTAAGACTCCTTGAGATAATCATGTCAGCTAGATTGTTGCTAGAGCTAATATAGTAAATAATGAAAAATGATATCTCAAGCGGAAGCATATGTATAGTGAGTTAAGCTTATTAAAAATATCAAAGGGTACTGTTGAGAAAAAGCTTCTTGGAGAGCTCGGTAGCTGCTATAGGGCAAAAATGGTTAGAGGGCACAACGATTGCCAAAAGCAAAAGGTGCTTAGAAAACATGGTGATTGCCTAAAAGCAAAAATGCTCAGAGAGCACAGCGGCTGCTTGGAAGCAAAAGTAATAGTCAGAGGGAATAATGACTGTCAGAAGGCAAAACTGATTGTCTCACAAGGTGATGGTAGTGGTGGCGGTTGCTAGCCAGGAAAATCACGTTCAAAGAGAATAAAAAAGAAACTCATCAGAAAAAAGTTAGTGGTGAACAATGCTTGCAAAAAAAGTTAGCGGTGAACAATGGCTGGAAATAGCTCGATGAAAAAAGAAACTTGCTAGAAAAATGTCGATGGTAAACATTACATGCTGGAAAACACTGGCTGTACATAGTATGCACAGGAGAAATGTTGGTGGTAAACACCATTTGCGGAAAAGTGTTGGTGGTAAACAATATTAGTTGCAAAAATATTGGCAGTGAACAACACTCACTGAAAAGACATATACGTTTAACAATAACACTGACTAGAAAGAAACCTCGTTGGAAGTCATTGGTGGGGAACAAGGGCACAATTGGTGAATTGTGATAGAGGTGTTGTTGAATGGTGTATTTGGTGTGAACAGTGACAACCGAGGGGGAGGGGGCAAGAAGATAGAAAATTGGAAAAGTACACAATTTGGACAAAATTTACTCCTATGATGGGCTAATAGGGAAGGCACAAATTTGAGTTCCCTTCTCGTTAGGCTTTGATACCATGTTTTGAACGAGTTGTGTTAAGTATAGCTAGCCTGCCATTACCTTATTTCTCGAAGTCTATGAATCCATAATTGCTATAGGCTAAGTGCTAATACTATGTTAGATTTTTGAGTTTAGGATCTAACTCTAACCAATAGAACATGCTTGTAAGTAGGGATTGCTCAAACTTCATAAGCTTTGTTTAATTCATATCTTTAGTGAATGTGGGATTAAACATACCCGTATAACACTGCAATTATGGCAGCCTAAGGAAGCTGCAAGTAAGGCAGGTCAAGGGTTTCAACAATTAAGGTGGCTTTCCAACAATTGTTTTGTATGACTTTCTTGACCCACAAAGGATATTGAAATTATTAAACTAGGTTACAACACTATATTTGAGCTTAAAGCTGCTTGTGCATTCCTTCATTCTGTTCTAATATCAAGTCATCACCTGATGCTATCCTAGGTGAGCTCTTTTGCTTATAATGCTGTTATAATATAATTATCTATCTGGTTTTGCAGGTTGTATGCAACTCAAAGTCCTCATTTCTTGCTGCAGCAGATGATAATGGTGAGGTTAAGGTATGCCTCGTATTAATTCCTCTTGTGCTTTCTGTTCCCATAGTATTATCTCATCTATCAGCTCTTAATGAATATATCCATTCCGTGGGCCTATGGCAGTGGGGCCTCGAACTAAAGTTTAGAAGAGAAAGAAGAAAGGGGTTAAGAGTACAATTGAGAGGAGAATTCTGTTAGAGAAGGAGTGGAGAGAGCTAACAGAATGGAAAGCTCTCATGAGGTAATTGGAGAGGCAGATCTGGGGAATCATGGACGGGATGCTGTTATGAGGGGGGTGTGGCGAGGAGTGAGTGGTGTCCTTGTGGAGTGAGTGGTGTCCTTGTGGGGTGATTGTTCTCAATGGGAAGAGAGCATTCTCTGAGTACTTTCTTTTTGTAGTTTCTATTTGCTTCTTTCTTATGCTAATTGGACTGTAATCAAGGCTAGTTCCTTGACTTCCCAACAAATATTAGTAGTAAATTTCAGTTCTTATCACCTTTCCACTTGTAATGAATGATTATTAATGAAAGTCATTGTCTCCTATTCTAATCTGAGATCTGAACAATTTCAAGTTTTCTTGATCAAATAAGTTTCTGATATGTGAAACAGAAAAAGGAAACACACACTCAATCAGTGAAAGAAAAAAAAAAATGTTCATACCTGAGGCAGTTTGACAGTGTCTGGTCTCTCCCTTCAATTCCTTCAATCATTTCCTTCCTGCATTTTCCTCCTTCTGCCTTATTATCCTTGTTGACCCTAACAGATTCAATTTCTTTCCTCCAACTACCTTGCCATGGGTACAGGTGGTTGCTTGGATTCACATTCTTTCCTTTGCTCATATGGGGTGGTAATCCCATTTTTCTCCTTTCTTTTCTCTGTTTCTATAATCCATATTGGCAATACTACATTTGTTGATATAAAGCCATGTGTGAGCCTCCTCCTAATGTCTTAAGCTTTGGGGATAATTGGTCTTTGATATTATGCTTGCTGAAAATGTGTTTACGAGATCTTTACTTTGATTGCCAGGATTATGATTGAGTATTAAAGTTCTCCTTTGTTATCTAAGCTGACTGGCTTTGTGCCACATGAACATAGGTATCTTTGTAAGCTGATTGGTTGTTGCCAACTCAGCATTTGTTAATTACTCTTGGAACTTCGGTACTCTATTTGAAATGATCGTATTGTTTGAGATCAGCATATCAATAATATATGAAAGCTTTAAAAAAATCTCTTATTAGATTCTAGGTCATCTACATGGTAAACAGAGCTTAAACCATCTTGATAGCTTTTGATCAAATTTTTGTCGTCCACCTTCCAATTTTTTTTTCCATTGAATCCTCCATTATCGTTTTCTTGGGTACTCTCTTCTTTTTCAGGTCCTACTGCAAAGAACTTATCTAATGATAACTATCCTGTTTGGTTCCAACAAGTGGAGCCTGTTCTTCATGTGCATAAAGTTCACAAATTTTGCATTGCTTCCTAAAATGAATCTGTGGTTTTTCTTGTTAATAGCAATCCAAACCGGTTTGATTTTGATGATGTTGAATCTATTCTTCTTGCTCAAGAAAATCACCTTAATAAACAGAAAGAGATGCTTGATTCTGTTTCTACCTTGAATTTTACTCAAGCACTAGTTCAGGTCTCTCCACAACAAGCTACAACTACTGTTTCTGCATGTTAAGAGAATTTTGCTGGCACGAGTTTTCAGCCTGCAAACTCTAACAGTGATAACTCCAGCTTTTCCAATCATTAAGGTGGTCGTTCAGGCAGCAGCGGAGAAAGATATGGCTGAGGAGATTGTAGCAATGATTAGTGTCGGGTTTGCTACAAGTTTGGCGACATGCCTCATATTGTAATATTAGATTTAATCCAAATTATGCATTGGATCAACAAAATTATGCTCCTTGGCAGCAGAATTAATACCCTGCCTACTATGATGGGAACCCATAATTAGTATATTCGCCCTTCCCCTTGTGCCATGCCAACCCCTCCAGCTGCCATCAACTTGTCTTAAGCCTCAAACTAATCAAAGTCTACCCTCTTGGGTGCATCTTGTTTCCTTCAATGACATTTACTAGCAATATTGATCTATTCTTACATAAGAAACCACAAATTTGCATTGTATTCTGCCATAAAACATGAAAAGTACTGTTTTTAATTGATGATTTAAAAGCTGATGTCTTTTCTTGTGTAATTTGACTTACTATTTGTTGTTTTTTTACACTTTTAGTTTTCCCATTTCTTTAATTTGACAAAAGCCAAGTTAACATTTAATATCATACAATTGTCATTTTCTTCATTATTAATTGAAGTTTCTTTTACAGATAATTGACATTCGCCAGCAATGCCTGTATAAAACACTACGAGCTGGTCATACAAGTGTATCCTTGGTTTTTAGCTATGCTTCACTACATGACTTTTACTGATGTAAATCAGGAGTTTTATCTCGACTCACTAATGTCTCTTCTTTCCAGACCCCCCTTCCCCACTCAATTTTTTCTCATATTATTTAGTTTTATAACTATGTGAATATACTGTTTAAGAGAGCAGTTCTCAACTGCCCTCGGGGTTAGCCGTTAGTTGCACACTGTATACTGCTGTCATAAGCTGGATACAGCTTTCTGTAGTTTAGACTTGTATATGTGCTCTGTATCTCTATCCTTTAATAATAACAGAATGCAGTTTTTCTTCTCATGCTTTCTCTCCTTCTCTCACTCTCTGTCTTTTCTTCAATAACTAATAAGTAATTCGATGTTATTGTTTACCTTGACCTTGAGTTTTAGATATGTAGCACTGTGGAATTCCTTCCTTGGAGATCTTGGGAAGGTATTTAGATAAAGTCTTGCTTATTTTTATGGATAAATCTCTCTGATCCCCTCTTCCTCACTGTACAATTCATGGTTTCCAATGAGAATAAGAATTTGTTTAGATAACTCATTCAAAAACATTTCTAAGGGAAGAAAATAGGTAAAAAAAACTTCGTGAGTTAAAATTAGTTTATGATAAGTTAAAAAATAAACTTATAGAAAACTTAATGAGAGAACTTCTAGAAATTAGCTTAGCTAGAGGTTAATTCTAGCTTTTTGAGAAGTTCTTTTCATTTTTCTTCTATAAGAGTTCCGAAGAAGTTCATTTCTACAGACCTTGAGATATGGTTATGTCTAGAGTAGATATGTGTGAGTTGTCTTTGTAGCTTTTTAGAATACCAAACCAATTATCTTATTGAAAAGTGTCAGAATTCCATGATTTATGCTGCAGTTAATATTTCCTTGCACAGTTTTAATTACATAATTAGGAGATTTAATTACAATAATTAGGAGGATTAATAGGCTAAAAGTATATTTTATATTTATTGTACAGGATCATTGATCCTGAATTGTAGGAATAGATTATATCCATCATAAACTAGGATTTTCAGTTATTAAGTCTTTGTATTTTATTTAAGAGCGATGCTCCTCTATGAATAATATCAGAAACAGTTTTTCTGACAGAAACGAACATAGAAGTTTGTGTCAAATTCTACATGCTAACTAACTATGAAGAATACAGTTGTTGGGAGGGTATCAATCATGGCTCATGACATTGCTTGAGGCACTTTATTCTCATAATAATGTTTGTGTAGATGTGGATCACATTGCAGTGGACACGTAACCAAACATGTGTATAAATTCTGGTTTTGTTATTGCTCCTATCGTTAAAACAAATTATCATAATATAAAAGACAACTAGGAAACAAAATAGTCATTCCCTTCTTGAGTGGGAATGGAAAGTACTACTAATTCCTGATTAGGTTGCTGTGATTCTTGTTTCTTTTGAGACACTGCATGACATTTTTCTTCACAGATCTGTAAGGTCGATTTATTCAACAAAAATATTGCATGTTTAAATAAAGTTTTGTTTTGATTTGGATTCCTTCGTAAATGTCACCCTCTTAGTCTTACAATGACTGCAGTTCAAGGTTATTTTTTTTCATATAGATTAAAAATAACAATAAATATACCACTTCTTGAAACATTTGTACTTTTATTGAGACTTAGAGAGTAATGAATTGGGAGACAAATTAGGAATAAAAAATTTAATGCTTGATTAAAAAGTGAGAACACAAGTCAATTTGGATTTTTTTTAAGTCTATGTTGAATGAGAGAAAAGTATATGGAAGATATGCTGAAAAACTGTGTATGGACTATACCAAAAGGTTCTTTTTACATAAGTTGATTCAATAGATACAAATAATTATAGGATATTTTATTTCTGTATACATGATATAATATGTTTATAAATCATATTCTAATAAATCGAATTCTTATAAGATATTCCTATAATTATGAAGATGGTAATTAATTAGGAAACAAATAAAAAATGTAAAAGAAGAATAAATCTAAAAAATCACCTAAGAGACTCTCAAATATTCTAAAATAAAATCTTCAGATTTTTTTTTTTCTTTATTTTTAGTAGTCTAAACTGCTGTCATTTTGGGATGGAAGGAGTATTAATTTTCTGATTTCTCATTTCTGATAGTAATTTAACTTTGTGATATTGTTTCACCCCATACAATTATTCTGCGAACTCAATTATAGTGACAATATAATACGCATGTATTCTCAGTGGATGTAAACTACTGGTGATTGAAGGTGTGAAAATTATCTTTAGGAAAGTTATAACAAAAATATTTAGAGTCCTAAGACTTACGAGTTGGTAAGATTAATCAAAAAAGTTTGTGCAAGCGCAAGATTCTATTTTAAAATGAAATCTTGGAAACCTTGGGGTTAAAGTCTATAAGGTTTTACAGTACTAGCCCCATTTGTTTATGTAAATTTCATGCTAGTATTATAGAAATTGGCATCCATATGTATAGAAACTTGACACCATTTTTATTAACTTTTTTTCCCAGTCATTAGTGGAGGTCTTGATTCAATGCTCATGTTGTGGGACTTCTCCAAAGGGCGCCCCTACAAAGTTGTGGACTTCGGTATAAATATCTTTGTCTTTACAAAGTTTTGCATCAGATGACTTGATTATCTAAATTAAAGTCTCCTTTAGTTTTTTTTTTTTTTTTCATTTGACATTTGCAATGGCAGTAAGTCCTCACATCTTGTATCTCTACTTTTTTTAAATGCATTTACCGAAAGGAAACTACTAGGATACTGATTTTTTTAATTATGTTCAAAGGCTTGTGCAACCATAGTCACCCTTGACCATGATTCTACCGCAGAAAAAAAAATGTTGGGCCACTTAAAAGTATTTAACTGATGAAATAAACATGAAAATGCTGTTTATTGACTAGTGACGATAGGGAATGCAAGTCACAAGCGAGTATGATTTTGAAGAAACAGAAAATGTTAAAGCCTGGAAGTTTTGGATATCTGTATACATGAGGCTTATGTGCTTCGATAATAACTGAACAGGCTGACACTTCGTGCAAAATGATCCTTTTGCTATTTTTGTCCTTTTAGTTTCAGAGTTGAAACTTTGAACTATATTTTACATGGAGCCATTTCTTTTATTTACTTTTGGAAACATGCTCACTCTGAAAAATGATAAGAGTAATAAACGATTGACATGAAATGAGGGGAAAACTTAATTTTATAAATAAGTGAAAGAACAAGTAATTTGTTATTCCTGCCCTTTCTTTGTTGCAGCCACTTTTGATGTGAGTAGTAGCATGGCTGGCCGGTGTGTCAATCCTGCTTTTGTTCATGCAATAGCTGTTCCAGAAGTTGACATGCTAGATAAATTGGACAAAATATGTGCTGTTGCTAGGGGTGATGGAGCTATTGATGTGATTAATATCGAAACAGAAATGGCTTCTACTAAATCAAAAAGCTCTTCAAATTCTCGAAAAGGATCACATTCAAGATCAAAAGATGGTAGTTCATCTAGTAATACAGAGGCAGATCAAAATGGTAAAAAGAGGTTGCATTTGGATTACTCTTTAGGTGGTCATACTGCGGCTATTTCCAGCCTGTAAGTCAATTATTTATCTCCAATATAGCAACTATAATGCCAAATTCACGAATGACTTGTCCTCGCGGGTGACAGGGCATTGTCAATGTTCGGGGAAAGAGGGAAATTCCTGATATCTGGAGGAAATGATAAGTTGGTGAAGGTATGGAATTGGTCCCTTTATCTAGATGCTGGGTTAAGTGAGGATCACAACAATGATATCCTACATTTGAACATTGAAGTACCTCGAAAAGTGAGTTTTTGTTATAAAATTTCGTTGGAACTCTTCGATGTTGGTTATTTGTTTTGCTTATGTCAAAATGTCTATAATGCATTCATTTGTACGCTTTATTTGGCAGGTCAATTGGCTGTGTACCACCTCAGCTGATTCAGACAACCTTGTTGTGTGTGATACGTCTAAAGTAGTAAAGGTCTACTCTATAGCATAGTCTAAGATTAGATGACACTGATTCTTGGAACGTGTATTCCTGGAGAGCAATGAAAACCAAAAATGACTGAAATTGTTATCTTGCACTTGTTCTGCTCTTTACAGGAAACGTTCTAAAAGCACAAAACTCTTAGCCTAGGTGCCTTTTACTATTTGCATGGCGTGATTCATGCCATGTTTACATGCACTTTTTTCATCCTCAATGTTATTTTGCCTACCTCTATAGCATATATTCTTTACTTCTAATTTCGGGTGTCGAAGCTATTATTTGTAAATATGTAATGTCTGTTAGAAGTGAAACTAGTCTTGCCTGGTGCAAATTTATTTGTCTTAACTACTTTTAAATTGACCGCGTTCAAGTAATTTTTAGTGAAAGCTGATTAAAGTAACTTATTCTGCTGTACATTACCAAGCTAAAGGGCTAAATGGATTGCATAAAGAAAATGAACCTTGATATTGCATTTTTGTTTTGCGATGGAAATTTTACTCCATTGTAATTTGTGTGCAGGAATTGGTTCGATATCTGCACAAGAAACCCATTTTACATTTAGACTCAACGATGATCAAATTCATGCCTGAAGTAGGCGAAATTATGTTTTTATTGATACATCTGTCACCCATTTTCAATATAATCCATAAACGATTTTTTTAAGAAAGTTATTTTATACATGCGTTATTATCTGAATTTGGACTTGTTTCTCTGGCACATACTATTTTCATACTGCCACTTGTCGTTGAAACAGTGAAGTATGGAAGTAGAATTGAAAATGAATCTAATTAACGTGGATAAAGATTTTGCGAAAAGGTTTAGATTTTATTTTTAATTCTAAAAGTGATAGTTTAGTTTTAAATGTTTAGATACAAAAGAAAAAGAAACAAGAAAAAATTGATTTTTCATGTTATTAATGTACTTTTTTGACAAAATAAAAAATGAAACAAAGATAAAGTTAAAAGTGAAAATAATAAATAAAAAAAATGCATTTTGTAGAAGTAAAATCTCTTGTATGTGAAGTTGTAATACACTGATTCTACTTTATGATAATTATCATGGCTCGATTTAAAGAAAAAGAAGAAAAAAAAATTATAAAATCAACATATTTTGATTTAGTAAATACATGAATAAATCGGTAAAAGAATGTGTTTTCGTTCATTTTTTAAAAAATGTGATTTTGAAGTTCCGAAAAAACAATTTTAATTTATGAAAAAAGTATTATTTTCTTCTTATCGAAAATTTTCGGTGTTAAGTAATAGTAAAATATCCTTTTGACACTAACTATTTTACCTACATTCATTTGACAATTACTTTTCATAATAATAATAATATCATAGGAGTTATCTTTTGGGGAGGATTACTGTGTTTAAGGATCAAAATATATTTAACATATTTAATATTTCGGAGGATGAAGTGTTGTATCATTTCGAGTTTCCATAATTTGAAGGAGAAAGGACATATTGGATGTATAACGTTCGAGCAACATAGAATTGGAATATATTTATTGCTAGCAACAAACAAACCAACTGTTGAAAAGTTCTTCATTTAAAATTGGAAAACTAGAGATAATTAATCAAAAAATTATTGAATTATTTGAATCACAGGCTGAAAAAATGTTTGAAGATGACTAAATGACTTAAATTTAAAAAAAAAAAAATGTAGACTTAATTAAAACTACAAACTTTAAGTTAGGTATATTTTAATTAATTTATAACAATTCATATTTACCCTTCCTTTATTTTTTGAAGTTGTTTTTAATGTAATATTACTAAATATTTTTGCGTTAAAAGATAAAGTAAAAATATAAGAAAATAAGATTAAAAGAAAGATCTAAATATAAAATGTATGTAACTATTGTTTTAAATGAAATTATTATTATTACTATTATTATTATTATTATTATAAGAAAGATCTAAATATAAAATGTATGTAACTATTGTTTTAAATGAAATTATTATTATTACTATTATTATTATTATTATTGTACACTTTCCTGTATATATTTTTTTACATTAAACTCGTAAAGTTGGGACTTACTATATTTAATCAAACTTGATTTCTTCTTTTTATGTAAATTGAAGCTAAGGCTTAAATTTATTTGTTTAGTAAAACAAACAAGATTAATTGAATATATAACTTAGTCAAATTTAAATAATTCACGAATGTTTTAAATTCTTCATTTACATCCCTATAAATACTGAAATATCATTATAACTAGTTGGATGTCACCTTGGATAACTTTAAGTTTTTTTTTTAATTTTTTTTTTTAAATTACTAGAAAATCTCATAACCTATTCTTATTCTTATTTCTCTGTTAACTTTTGTGTTGTAGTATCTTCAAGACTTACATATATAAGCTTAGACCAATTATTTGAAGAGTGTCTGAAGTTTGAGAAAAGTATATATGTTACAAAAACTTGAGGAAACTTGGACATTGAGTTAACATAAATGGGAAAAAGGCAATTCCTTGAACTTCCAAAGTTAACATATAGTTCACTTCATCAACTGATGTAACCAACTCAGCTGTCAACTGAAACCTCGTTTACACTTCCCGCAATAATTTGATACATTGCTCACTTCACCCAAAAAATAGACGTTGCTTCTCTTCTCTCAGGCTTTTAGTCTTATGTTGTGTACCCCTTAAACCATGACACCAACTTTCCAACCTCACAAAAGGAACCCTCCACCACCACCTTCACCTCCACCATGCACATACATCCTTTGCATTTCTATATGGTTGCTTTCTCCACCCTTTCAAAAGGTTTATGGTCTTTCATATAAAACGCATATGAGCTTCAGAGGCAAAGGTCAGTGAGCGATATACAGCCATTTTGGCCCTTAGATAGAAGGTGGTGCAAAACCAAAAGATGGTGCAGTCTGGTGTTCCCCTCTGCAATACCTGTGGGGAACAAGTGGGACTTAATGGTAATGGGGAGGTGTTTGTGGCCTGTCATGAATGCCATTTCCCAATTTGCAAGGATTGTTTTGAGCATGAGCTCAATGAGGACCATAGGGTCTGCATGAAGTGTGGCACTCCCTATGAAGGTAAACCCTTTAATGTTTACATTGCTTCTGTCTGCTATGTGGGTTTGTAGCTTTTGTATCCCAAAGTGATGATCTTAGAAGGCTTATTACATTTAGAGAATCATTCAACAAAGTAATAGAGTGTGTTAGTTTTAATTTGTGAGAAAGAGGGAAAGAAAAGTTTTTAGGATTGTTTAATTAATCTATAAATCTTGTAGATAACTGTTTTTTTTTTCTGTTTTCTGAGAATTCTTTTTCACTCACTTGAGTAAAATCATTTCATAGAGTGGTTTGCCTTTTGAAACATCCTGAGTTGTCCCCTTTTGTGTATTTTATAGAGAGAACAAAGGAGGAGAAGGAGGAGGATTTCCATGAGATAGAAGTTCATGAAAATCAATCCACCGTGGCTGCCGAAATCAGTAACTCTCAGGTGATGGTTTACTTGGAATTGTTAGTTGCATGCACGAGTCTTTGTTTTTAGGAAAAACGGCAACTTTTGGAATATTGTTTTAATTGTTTGCATTTGCACTTACAGTCACACCTTGAATTTTGTAGGATGTTGGACTCCACGCTAGACATGTCAGTTCAGTATCCACGGTTGATAGTGGTATATGAGAGAAAACTTCAGACTATTTTTCCTTATAATTTCTGTAGCAGTAAGCATTGATCATTATAATATGGTTCTTCTTGTAGAAGTACATGAAGAATCCGGGAAATCGTTTTGGAAAAATAGAGTTGAAAGCTGGAAGGGAAAGGATAAAAAGAACAAGAAGAAAAAGGCTGCATCAAAGGTAGAAAATGAGGCTTCCGTTCCACCAGAGCAGCAGATGGAAGAAAAACGGTGAGTTCGATGAGAAATGACACTAATTTCCTGAGATGGACAATTTAATATGGCATTATAGAAGTATGCCTTGTGCATTACGCTAATGATAAGAGATGTTTAATTTGAAGCATGGAATTAAGCAAAAAAAATTTGATTAACTTTCAAGTTATGTGAGAAATCATACATTTTCCAAGGTAATGTAGTCTCATAGTTATAAGGTAAAATCTACTGTATAAACATTTCAATATTTCATCCTCCTAATGAGAGATGAAGAATCAATGGAAGACATGTTTTTACTATTTCAACTGTCAGAACAGAACCACTTCAATCATTGTCTTTACTCTTCATTGTATTGAAACTATAATTTACCAGCAATTTTATCAAATTAAAATTTCATTTTTTTCCTGTGTATAATAATTGCCGATGGTCATTCACCAATTGTTAATGGCCATCTGATTGCACTTGCAAGACTATTGATTTAATCTGAATACATTTCATGTATTAATGACTTTTGTTGCAATTCTCTTTGATTGCAAATCTGTAATAAATTCATTATAATTCACATGGCGATATATTTGCAGGCCCACAGAAGCTGCTGCTGCGCCACTTTCAGTAATTATTCCAATGTCAAAATCCAAAATAGCACCATACAGAACTGTGATAATAATGCGATTGATAATATTGGGTCTCTTCTTCCATTATCGAGTTACCAACCCTGTTGATAGTGCTTTTCCTCTGTGGTTGACATCTATCATCTGTGAGATCTGGTTTGCATTTTCCTGGGTGCTAGATCAGTTCCCTAAATGGTGTCCTGTCAATAGGCAAACTTTTATTGACAATCTGTCAGCAAGGTAAATGCACAAAATACCGAGATATTAAGATGTCTAGTGCCTTGTTCTTTAAGATTGCACTAAAATTCATATTGTAGAATGGAAATGTTTTTCTTTCTGTTTCTTTCTCTTCTAGGAATTGCAAAAGGCAACTATAGAAATCAGTTAAAGAAATATATAATCCAATTCTTTAGCTACTCCCATGTAAAAAAGTTCTATATGATCAATGTGATCATGTGTTGTCTCATCATTGAATAATTTTGGCTATGATGAGTTGATTACTGTTGCTTAATGTGTAAAATGCTCGAAATGATATGGCGAAAATATTATTAGGAGAGAGTGGAAGTTTTACTTAGTCAAAGTTATGACCATATATCGAGAAGAGTTGATACTGAGTCTGTACTTTGGAGGCTGATGCACACTTCTATGATGCAATGTCAGGTTTGAAAGAGAGGGTGAAACCAATGAACTTGCCGCTGTTGATTTCTTTGTCAGTACAGTGGATCCTTTGAAAGAGCCACCATTGATCACGGCTAATACAGTGCTCTCTATCCTTGCGGTTGACTATCCAGTAGATAAAGTATCGTGTTATGTATCAGATGATGGTGCTGCAATGCTCACATTCGAATCTCTTGTGGAGACTGCTGACTTTGCAAGGAAGTGGGTGCCATTTTGCAAGAAGTTTTCAATTGAACCAAGAGCTCCCGAGTTTTACTTCTCTCAGAAGATTGACTACCTCAAGGACAAGGTGCAACCTTCTTTCGTGAAGGAGCGTAGAGCAATGAAGGTATGTGTGTAAAGCTTCCTACTTATGATTTCACCGAAAGAACAGCTTTGATAGTCAGATATATCTGATGTACTTGTATTCACCACCTTGTTTTTCTAATATAAGTATCTTAGAGGAACCTCTTCATGATTGATTACCTTTCAATTCTGCCAGAGAGACTATGAAGAGTATAAAGTACGAGTTAATGCTTTGGTAGCTAAGGCTCAGAAAACACCAGAAGAAGGATGGACTATGAAAGATGGTACCCCTTGGCCGGGAAATAACTCACGTGATCACCCCGGCATGATTCAGGTATGTCCACTATTTCTGTGTAATCAAATCTCAATGTTGATAATGATAGGCATAAAGAAAACTACATTGTATAAAGTACCGAGTCATTCTGTGTGATTTTTTTTTTTTTTTCTAACGGAAAACTTTTATGATCATAAGATTGGCAAGTTATGTTCTAGCAAACAATCATATTCACGTAATACTTTAAGCAAAATTTACTTTTACCACTTTCAGGTTTTTCTTGGACACACTGGTGCCCGTGACATAGAAGGAAATGAACTTCCCAGGCTGGTTTATGTTTCCAGAGAGAAAAGACCAGGTTACCAACATCACAAGAAAGCTGGTGCTGAAAATGCACTGGTATGTGCTGATAGTTCATTAATGTTTCATATAAGGCTAATATAAGAGTTTATAATGCTAGATGTTTGTGTGGATTTATGCAGGTAAGAGTGTCTGCAGTTCTCACAAATGCTCCCTTCATTCTCAATCTTGACTGTGATCATTATGTTAACAACAGCAAAGCCGTTAGGGAGGCAATGTGTTTTCTCATGGATCCAGAAGTTAGTAGAGATGTGTGCTATGTGCAGTTCCCCCAAAGATTTGACGGTATTGATCGTAGTGATCGATATGCCAATCGCAATACAGTTTTCTTTGATGTGAGTTAATACTGATGCAAGATTTCAAACAATTATTTAAATACTCTTCCTAGTTAAGATGAGACAAAAAGGATTAGTTTTTCTATGTTTTAAGATTAAGAGTCGAATTCTTTTGCATTTCTTCTGTTCCTAGGTCCTGATTGTCTGATTGTTAGCAATATTAATGTAAAGATTTCATCAAAATAAACACAGTGCATGTATGCAATGCAGTAACTTTCAACAACGGTGAAGTAAAAATGATGGACACAACTCTATACTTCAACAACCCTCATCCCTATTTGATGGTCTTTAATTGTGCATTTCAGGTTAACATGAAAGGACTTGATGGCATTCAAGGACCAGTATATGTGGGGACTGGATGTGTTTTCAATAGACAAGCACTTTACGGCTATAGCCCTCCTTCTATGCCTAGCATACCAAGATCATCATGCTGTTGCTGCCCCTCAAAAAAGTCCAGCACAGATGGCTTTTCCAGAAACGCAAAGCGGGAAGAACTTGAAGCTGCTATTTATAATCTCAAGGAGATTGACAGTAAGCTCAGTCAATTTTTTCAATCAGTTTTAAGGAGGCATATTGCAGAATCTTTGAAATATTTTTCTGGTTTCTTTTCTTCTTGCAGATTATGATGACAATGAGAGGTCAATGCTGATTTCAAAGATGAGCTTTGAAAAAACGTTTGGCTTGTCTACTGTTTTCATTGAATCTACACTAATGGAGAATGGAGGAGTGCCTGAATCTGCAGATCCCTCAATGCTGATCAAGGAGGCCATTCACGTAATTAGCTGTGGCTATGAAGAAAAGACTGAATGGGGAAAAGAGGTTTGGCTTAAATATAAGATTTATTTTTGTACTAATTCTTTCTTCAGGTTCTCATTTTCCTATTCCCTTTTCGAATTATACTTTTGTTAATTGACTTGTACCATTTAAAATCTCATTCTAGATTCACTACCTTCACTTTTTTACCTATAGTTGCTTCATTGATTAATTAAAACATATTCTTGTCGTTTCAGATTGGTTGGATTTATGGTTCAGTAACAGAGGATATCTTAACGGGGTTCAAGATGCAATGTCGAGGATGGAAATCAATTTACTGCATGCCTTTGAGGCCTGCATTCAAAGGGTCTGCACCCATCAACCTGTCTGATAGATTGCACCAAGTCCTTCGATGGGCACTTGGATCAGTTGAAATTTTCCTAAGTAGACACTGCCCCCTCTGGTATGGATTTGCTGGAGGCCGTCTCAAATGGCTGCAGAGAATGGCTTATATAAACACCATTGTGTACCCTTTTACATCCCTTCCTCTTATTGCTTATTGCTGTTTGCCAGCCATTTGTCTCCTCACAGGAAAATTTATCATACCAACGGTAATTTCCTCATCTTTGTGCTTTTTCTAGCATGATTAGTTAGACTTATTATATATTGAGTAATCCCCATGGTTCATCTGCAAATTGTCCTATGAAAAATAAATTATTTATAACACAAGCCAAGAAAAGTGTTCATTACTAATCACCAATGCCTTACATCACGTTGTTCTATACAATTTTTCACAGCTTTCCAACGTTGCAAGTGTTCTCTTTCTTGGACTTTTCCTCTCAATTATAATAACCAGTGTGCTTGAGCTGCGGTGGAGTGGCGTTAGTATTGAAGATTTGTGGCGTAATGAGCAGTTCTGGGTGATTGGAGGTGTTTCGGCCCATCTATTTGCTGTGTTCCAAGGATTTCTAAAGATGCTGGCTGGTGTGGACACCAACTTCACTGTCACTGCTAAGGCTGCAGAAGACGGTGAGTTTGGTGAACTTTACCTTGTCAAGTGGACTACTCTCTTGATTCCTCCGACAACCCTTATCGTTGTTAACATGGTTGGTGTTGTTGCTGGATTCTCTGACGCACTTAATGGAGGGTACGAGTCTTGGGGACCCCTCTTTGGGAAAGTGTTCTTTGCATTCTGGGTGATTTTTCATCTCTACCCATTCCTCAAAGGTCTCATGGGTCGCCAAAACCGCACGCCAACCATTGTTGTTCTATGGTCAGTGTTGCTGGCCTCTGTCTTCTCTCTTATTTGGGTCAAGATAAACCCGTTTGTGAACAAAGTTGACAGTGAAACCATCTCCGAAACCTGCATTGCCATAGATTGTTAAGGCACTGCAAGAATGCTTACCAAGGGTGCATGGGACAATAATTATAGCCATTTTGAACTGAATGGAAAATTTGTAAGCATTGGCCTAAGTATTTATATTATCTATGAACGTGAAAATAGAGATTTTTTTTTTTTTTGTCCTTTGAAAAGTTGAAATTCAAGTTGCTGTCAAATTTATTGTCACTGTTTCCATCACCATGAGAAGATTACCAATGTTCCGCATATATTTGTCCACCAAACTCACCTATTTTCTTTGCCTATAACTCACCAGCATTACATTATTGAATGATGTGTAGATAATAAATCATAACATAGAACATAAACAAACATACAACCATACGATGAATATGAGAACATATGAAAAAAAAAAAATGTAAGCTGGGAACTAAAAAGAAACAAAGAAAAAGGATAGATAAAGGTAGAGAGAGATAAAGAACATAGTCACTTGAATTAGACTAAAGATAAATGCAAATTTGAATCATAACATGAACTCCTAATTTTTTAAAACTAAGAGAAAATCACATTCTAAAGAGCATAATGCTTTCAAAATTTAGCAAATTATTTTATTCATTCAACACTTAGTGATGTAATAAAAAGGACTATCTTACATAGAAAGAAAGATTTCCATATTTGTAACATTTTTACTTTTGAGCAACAGTTTTGAGTTTAAAACTATTTTTTTCTCCAATTTCATCACTAGTTCAAGTTTCTCTCACTAATTCTAGTTTCCCTCACTAATTTTATCATAAAATTTGAAAAGTAAGAAATTGATGGCACTTTCCATGCCTCTGATTGCACATATTTTCCTTACTTTCTTTGGGTATTCTCCTAAATTTCTTTGGTAGAGATTCAATATATATGTTATATTTGGTTCTTCGTGTGCTCTCCTTACTTGCTTTGGCCAAAAATCATCACTAGTTTGAGCATAGATTCAATGTGTTCAAGTAAGGTTAACATTAAATCTTAAACTATAATTACAACGAAAAATAAAATAAAATAAATCGTAACTTTTACGAGTTCATGAAATGAAAAAGAAAGTATAACTCCTACTTTGTAAACAAAAAGATTTATTGGACATGCTTCTTGTAATTCTTGGATAACTTTCTTACTCTCTTTTTTCTCATTTATATACTTAAGAAGACATTTGAAAAAAAAAATACTCATTAAACATATATATATAACCATTAATAAATGATTATTTATACTCTCACTAACCAAACACTCTTAACTACAACCATATCAACATTAAAGATCTTACAAATAGCAAAATACCACAAAATCGCTATAAGTCTTGATCAACTAAAAAATTAGAAACTTGAATGATAACGGTTCATTTCACCTATACCACTTGTACTAAAAGATGAAGATAAAAGAAAACTTATTTAAATTTTTCCTTTCTTATACTTTTTTAAAATAATTTACCATTATTTAAGGATCATGATATATAATCTTTCATTAAAACTATTCAATATTACATTACAAATGATTACTCGTAATATCTACCTTTAAAATCTTCTGAATTCTTTTTCTTTTTTCTTTCACTAAATCAAACTTATAATGGTTATTGCTTTATCTATATAACCACAAACGAACTTCAATTTGCAATATATAAATATAAATATTTTTTCTTCCCTTCCTCGTCTCTAATTCCATGATAATGTTTATTGTTATCAACATTGCTTTATTCAAATTCAGTCTGATAAGTTTCTCTTGCTAATTTCTATTTTACTCTTTGGTTTCAACCGTATCTAATTTTTATTTTTAAATGCGAGTAAACAGGTATATATGCTGAGCCTGAAACTATAGATTTAAGGAAAATGCTTTTCACCATTCATAGCTGATGCCCTCGTTAGACTTTCCAAGACAAAAGATGCATAAAAAACGTCAAATAAAAGGATGTCTTACAGTACTGACGTAGTTTCAAAGGGTATCTTAAAATAATTACTAAGCTTTTTCTTTTGATAGAAGAACATCAGTATAACATGAAACGTAAGAATAAGAAGAGTAAAATGACAAAATAATCTAGAAAAAAATGAAAGAGAAGAAATATAATAATGATAACTCCCAGTGCTCTGTCTTACTGAAAAGTGAAAACCATTGTTGTTGACATGATAACGAAGAGTAGTTATCATATGGGAATATAATAAAAATGTAATTGTGGAACCCACTAGGACACAAGCTGGATCCCACTCCCACTGTTCTAATTCTGTTCAAAAGTTCTGACACCAAAACAACACTCCCAGGTAAGAAAGAAAATTAATATTTCAGAAAAAATAATATAGTAGTGTTCTATATAAGTTTAAAATTGAGTCAAATTTGCCGCCATTCTGAATACCAGTATATATGTATGATGTGACCCTCTCTCCTTCACTTATCTGTATTTTACTCATTGGTTATCTGGTGGTGATCGTTGAACCATGAAACAAAGCCTCACCGTTCTCCTCTTCCTCCTTCCGACCATAACCATCTCACTTTGTGAACCCCTTGACCCTAAGCAAGTGAAGGCCTTACAATCCATCAGCATCCCCACAACAAAAGAGCCATGCTCCCAACCCTCCATAGTCTGCGACACCTCCACACCCTTCCGCCACCTCACAACCCTACAACTCTCCAACTGCACCTCTCCCCATCTCTCCCTCTCCTTCGCAGCCCTCAAATCCCTCTCCACCCTCCACACCCTCCTCCTCCTCAACTGCCCCTTCACCCCCTCCCCCTCCCCCACGCGCTTCCCTCCCCAACTCGCCTCCACGCTCCGCTCCCTCACCTCCCTCAACAGCCTCCGCAACATCTCCGCCGTCTCCCTCTCACGCCTCACCAACCTCACCCACCTCACCCTCTCCAACCTCACCATCAAAGCCTCCGCTCCCTACGTCCTCCTCTCCCACCTCTCCAACCTCCAAACCCTCACCATTTCCCACGCCAACCTCGCCGGCTCTCTCCCTAAACACCTCCACTCTCCCAACCTCACCTACATCGATCTTTCTTCCAACAACCTCCGAGGAAACATACCCTCCTCCGTCACCATGTTGGACAACCTCCAAGTTTTGATCCTTTCTTCTAATCAACTCAAGGGTGATATACCCTCTTCCATTGGAGACCTCATTTCTCTGAAAAACCTCTCCTTGGATTCCAACTCCTTCTCGGGCTCTCTTCCTGACTCCTTGTCTGCCATACCCGGTTTGGTTCACTTGGATCTCAGTTCCAACCAGCTCAATGGGACCATTCCAGCCTTCATTTCCCAAATGAGTAACCTCAAACACTTGAACCTCGCTAACAACCTCCTTCGCGGGGTTCTGCCTTTCAACTCCACTTTCATCGACAAGTTGCAAGTGTTCAAGGTGGGTGGCAACGGGAACTTGTGTTATAACCGTTCGGTTTTGTCTTCCAAGTTGAAGCTGGACATTGCTCCTTGTGATAAGTTCGGAAGGCCGGTGTCTCCTCCACCGTCCAAGCGTTCTTCTGCGGATGATAGCAGCGGTGATGGAGATTATGATGAGGGTGATTATGATGATGGTGGTCCCAGTGTTAGTCACAAGAAGGAGCATCATCATAGACCCAACAAGGTGGTTCTTGGTGTGGCCATTGCGCTTTCTTCCATGGTCTTTCTCGCTGTTTTTCTAATCCTGTGCTCCAAGTGCTGTCGCTGACAAAAAGTTTTGGTTTCTGAACGCAAGAGTAGAAAATTTTTGTAATTTATTTGAAATGGTTTAGTTTGATTCATTTATGCAAAGAGTGGTGTGGATGGTGCAGAGGGAGAGTAGAAGAGAAACGAGAGAGATTGGAAAAATGAAAGGTGGCACCCCATAGAATCATGAGAGGAAAATTATTTATGTCGAGCTTTTGTTTCATTTGATATTTTAAGCGATTTCTTGTGCAGTGCAATGATTTATATAGGAGGAGTGATGATGGTCTTTGCCACTTTTGTAATTAGGTGTTTATGAGTAGAAAGAGGTGCATTGCGGTATCCAGAAAGAAGCCATTAACTTGTGTTATAAGCACTTATTTCTCTCACTTCTCATTGTTCCTCCATCATTCTACTAACTCAACAAGCCTCAATCTCACTTTTTTGTTTGTTGCGTCACACTTTCACAACTCTTTTCTCAAATAAACTTTGAGGAACACACCTTCATAACCCTTTTTCTTGAATAAACCTTGCTTAAGGTGCAAACTTTTCTAATATTCGCACACTTTTCGGAACATTTTTTTATTAATAGGTAAAATTTGTTAAAAAGATATAAATAAGAAATAAAATTTACAACATTTTATGATTTTTGTTATCAAATTCAAAAAGAAAAATAATGTGCTCTGAATGGGTTATCATAAAATGTACTGCCAGCATTTTCTTATCATTTTTTATGGAAAGCTTTTTGTTATTCTGCCCAAATCTGTAAGCATGTGTCTAGTAATAAGAATGTGACATATTTGTAATTTCAATTAACATTACTTATAGTTCACAAATTGCATATAATAATGACAACCTTGTGGGTAAAATAGCAGAGTAGTATTTGTGGAATATGTCCTTTTTAAATGTGGTTTTTCATATACTTTGTAGAGACAATATTTTAATATACAAATCATTAAAATAAAATTGCACGGGCTGAGAAATGTAAGCAATATATTTTCTAAAATATATTTAATTAAAATCATTATTAAAATTGTATTTTTTTACTTTACTAAAAAAAATACATCAATACTTATTTTACTTAATTAATTAATTATTTATTTATTTTTAGTCGCACAGAAATAAGTAATCCAGTGGCTTATAAAAGTTGTTTAATTAAAAATTGAATTACACTACATTTTTTAAATCTTGGTCTAGAGTGTGGCAGCAGAGGGAAAAAACCGCTATTCATGGGATGCAATCAGATTCTCTACAGACAGAGAGAGAATGTCAGAATCCTTTTACGTATAAATTGATTTTTCAAACATCAAAAAAGTTAATAGAATGAAAATATAAACTTCTTTCATTTTCTTTGTGCTGTGCCAGAAAAAAAAAAAAAAAAAA
>Ga0099824_1000826_pt1 | contig 40570 bp, 16 predicted proteins | sample SiratrowhiteBW_FD_76837 | JGI IMG/M metagenome (GOLD analysis project Ga0099824, IMG submission 76837) | Root nodule microbial communities of legume samples collected from California, USA - Siratro white BW | ecosystem: Host-associated > Plants > Roots > Nodule | place: USA: California... | reverse complement strand
TTATTTTATTTTATATTATATTTTAATAAAGTTTCAATTTTTAAGACATAATTTATTCAGTAATTGTTATTGAGTATATAAATTTAATTATTTTTCATTAATGAATACTATACATTATTATTTTTTAACTAATGTATAGTATTTCTTATTATTTTTATCTTTATTGTAATTCTTCAAATTTTAACAAATCAAATTCATATAATATATATTTTTAAAGAACTATTAAAAAATTAAATAAGTTATTTTACGTAATAGATTAAAATTAAATGATGATATAATAATTAAATATATTTTGGATATTTTTGGTTTTGTGTGTGTGTGTGTTTTTTTTTTTTTTTTTTTGAGTTTTTTTGTAGTCATGCATCGCCTTAGAAAGTAGGCCGAGCTGTTTTGGAGGTATGATGAGGGATGACCGAGTTGTTATGAGACTTATTGAAGGCTTAATCGAGGTGTTTGGACGTATATGAAGGATGATCGAGTTGTTTTGGGACTTATGAAAGGCTTGACTGAGGTGTTTAAAGGTATATGAAGGATGGCTGAGCAGTTCTGGGACAAATGGAAGGCTTAGCCGACGTGTTTGAAGGGATTGGATGGGAGGCCGAGCTATTTTGGGACCTATAAAAGGTTTGGCCAATGTGTTTGAAGGGATTGGATGAGAGGCCGACTTGTTTTGAGACTTATGGAGGGCATGGCCGACGAGTTTGAAGGGGTTGGATGAGAGCCCGACGTGTTCTGGGACTTATAGAGGGCTTGGCCGATGTGTTTGAAGGGGTTGGATGGGAGGCCGACGTGTTATGGGAAGTCGAGCTGTTCTGAGACTTATGGAGGGCTTGGCCAACATGTTTAAAGGGGTTGGATGGGAGGCCGACGTGTTATGGAACTTATGGAGGGCTTGACGAAGGGGTTGCATGGGAGACCGACGTAGATTGTTTAATATTTTAATTACATTAATTTTAATTGGGTGAATTAGGTGGTGTTAGTTGACAACACATATAACAAGGTCATAATTTAATTGCATTAAAAAATCAATCTTGAAACGTTGTATTAGAGACATATGTGATCTTAAATAATGTCTAAGAGGTGGTTTCCACTTGCATGCACGAATGTGAAGAAGTTTTGGCAAAAATTAAATGGAAATATGACCCTCATTTATCTGGAAACTTGATATTGGCACAACACTTAAATAAGACACAAGCTTCATGTCCCTTGATATTGGTAGTGTAATTAATAAACAAATGGTAAATGTGGCGCAATTGAACATGGACACCTATTAAGTCAGTCTTCATATATAATAAATATATTACTGAAATTTTCTTATTTTATTTTATATTATTTTTAATAAAGTTTATTTTATTTTATATTATTTTTTAATAAAGTTTCAATTTTTAAGACATAATTTATTCAGTAATTGTTATTGAGTATATAAATTTAATTATTTTTCATTAGTGAATACTATACATTATTATTTCATAATTAATATATAGTATTTGTTATTATTCTTTATCTTTATTTTAGTTCTTCAATTTTTAACAAATCAAATTCATATAATATATATTTTTAAACAACTATTATAAAATTAAATAAATTATTTTACATAATAGATTAAAATTAAATGATGATACAAATAATTAAATATATTGTTGATATTTTTGGTTTTGTGTGTCTTTTCTTTTTTTTTAGTTTTGTGTGTTTTTTTGCAGTCACGCGTCGCCTTGGGAAGTAGGCCGAGCTGTTTGGAGGTATGATGAGGGATGATCAAGCTTTTCTGGAACTTATTTAAGGCATGACCGAGGTGTTTGGAGGTATATGAATGTTGGTCAAGCTGTTTTGGAAGTTATTAAAGGCTTGACCGATGTGTTTGAAGGTATATGAAGGATGGGCGAGCTGTTCTGGAACCTATGGAAGGCTTGACCGACGTGTTTGAAGGGATTGGATGGGAGGTCGAACTGTTCTGGGACCTATTGAAGGCTTGACCGACATGTTTTAGGGGATTGGATTGGAGGCCGAGTTGTTATGAGACTTATGGAGGGCCTCGTCGACGTGTATGAAGGGGTTGGATGCGAGGTCGACGTGTTCTGGGATTTATGGAGGGCTTGGTCGACGTGTTTGAAGGGGTTGGATGGGAGGCCGACGTGTTCTGAAACTTATGCAATTACTATTTTATTATAATGAATAGTTAATGACTTCATCATTAGTGATGTAATTTATTTAAAATTAAATATTAATTTCAATTTATCATATATTTGAAATGGGTGACTTTTCATTTGAAATTGATGACTCTTCATTTGAAATAGTTGAAACTTGGAAGGAAGAGTGATGGTCTAGAGTAGCAAAAGAGTAGAGACTCTTTTAATTGGGTGAATTGAGTGGTGTAATTGACAATATATATAACAAGGTCATAATTTAATTGCATTAAAAAATCAATCTCTAGAGATACAATGTGTTAGAGACATATGTGATCTTAAATAATGCTAAGAGGTGGTCTCCACTTACATGCAAACTTTGCAAACGTGAATGTGAATAGGTTTTGCCAAAAACTAAATGGAAATAGGGCCCACATTTATGTGCAAACTTGATATTGATATTGACAGTGCAATAATAAATAGATGGTAAAATATATTATTGAAATTTTTTTATCTTATTTTATATTATATTTTAATTTTTAAGACATAATTTATTTAGTAATTGTTATTGAGTATATAAATTTAATTATTTTTCATTAATTAATACTATACATTATTATTATTATTATGTAATTAATATATAATATTTTTTATCTTTATTTTAATTCTTCAACTTTTAACAAATCAAATTCATATAATATATATTTTTTAAACAACTATTATAAAATTAAATAATTATCTTACATAATATATTAAAATTAAATTATGATATAATAATTAAATATATTTTGGATATTTTTGGTTTTGTGTGCTTTTTTCTTAGTTTGGTGTGTTTTTTGTACTCATGCATCGACTTGGAAAATAGGCCGAGCTGTTTGGAGGTATGATGAGGAATGGTCGAGTTGTTCTAGAACTTATTGAAGGCTTGACCGAGGTGTTTAAAGGTATATGAGGGATGACCGAGTTGTTCTAGGACTTATGTAAGACTTAACCGAGGTGTTTGAAGGTATATGAGTGATGGCCGAACTGTTCTGAGACTTATGGAAGGCTTGACCGAGGTGTTTGAAGGTATATAAAGGATGATCGAGTTGTTCTGGGACCTATTGAAGGCTTGGCCGACGTATTTGAAGGGATTGGATGGTAGGTCGACCTATTATGGGACCTATTAAAGGCTTGGGCGACGTGTTTGAAGGGATTGGATGGGAGACCGAGCTGTTCTGGGACTTATGGAAGGTTTGGCCAACGTGTTTGAAGGGGTTGGATGGGAGGCCGAGCTGCTCTGGGACTTATGGAAGGTTTGACAGACGTGTTTGAAGGGATTGAATAGGAAGTCGACCTGTTCTGGGACATATTGAAGGCTTGACCGACGTGCTTCAAGGTATATGAGAGATGGCCGAGCTTTTGTGGAACTAATCGAAGGCTTGGTTAAGATATTTGAAGGTATATGAGGGATGAGCGAGCTGTTCTGAAACTTATTAAAAGCTTGGCCGAAGTGCTTGAAGGCATATGAAAGATTACCGAAGTGTTTTAGAACTTATAAAAGACTTAACCGAAATGTTTGAAAATATCATTTATATCCTTTTGTATAGATCAATTATGAGTTTTTGTCAACTTATATTAAGTAAATAATAATAATATAATATAAAAAAAATTGAATATAATTTTTTTTTTATTTTGATTTAATTAAATCCTGTCGTTGCAGGGGTAAGATATGTGTGAGTGAGAGAGATGAAACTATATGAGCTAATTTTGATCCAACGTTGCATTTCAAATAACTTTAATTAGAAAGTAAAATCTGTTAATTTACGTATTGTAATATAATTTTATATAAAATTAAATGGTAATAAAAGATTATTAAATAATTTATGTTTTAACAGTTAATAGTGAAAGTATTAATTATAATATTAGTGAAATAAATTTTCTATATAATGATGACCTTTAAAGAAACATAATTTAATTACAAAATATTAAAAACATAACATTTTATACAAATTATATTAGTATAATTTTTACTATATGTTCAATATTTCCAATTAGATTTTTTGTTTCAAAACTCATTCTTAAAATAAAAATTTGTTTCACACAGATCATACATAATTTTATATTAATTTAAAACTGTTTTATATGATTTTATATATGTCAAACTTAATATTATGTATAACTTTTTAAATGATACTTTGTTATCATTGTTAAACTTCATTAAATTTCACATAATTAAATTATAAGTTAACGATTAGATTGATTATTAACAATGTAACATTTACATATATATATATATATATATATATATATATATATATATATATATATATATATATATATATATACACACACACACGTGTGTTTTGTTTTTATTTACAAAGAAAATGATAAAAATAAATATACTATCTTGTTCCCAATTTTTAGTAAAATAGAACTAGTTAAAGATGAAAATATCGTCGATGTCGTATTCAATCCAATCAAAAAATTAAAGGTTTATGTAATTTAAGATTTAGACAGTATAAAAGGTCAATAAAATTAAAGTATAGATAAGGTTAATCAAAAGTATCTTTTAACGAAATTATTATAATTTTAGAAAGACATAACTCTATATCATCTATAAAGGCATAAATTAGAAACAACTTAAAAGGAATTTTTTCTTAAAAACAATAATTAAAAGAAGGAGAGTAAAGCGAATTAAGAAACAAATTGATTTTTTTTTTCATTTATTAAATTTCCCGCTGCATATACGTATGATATATTTAATTTTTTACTTATTGAATTAAGCAAACTAAACACAAATTAAAAAAATTGAATTATTAACAAGCTTCAAAATCAAAAATCAAAATTAACAAAAAAATGCCATCTAATATAATTTGATAGAAAATTGAAGAAAATAAGTAAATTTAATTAAGCCTCTAAATCCGTTGTGAAAATTACATGAAAATTAAATTAAAAAAGTTTAACCTTTCATACGGAAAACGATAATTGGAGAATATAAAAGTTATAAAAAACAAAAAATAATGGAAACTAAAAAAACTACAAGGAAACAACTCTTAGAATTATTTTGAGTCTCATGTATGTCTCTTGTATGTTTTGTCTAACTCTATGTATAGGTTTCCTTAAGTCACTGAGTCATTACAAAGAAGCAAATTAGACTTTCACGAATCATATCTAAAGTAACAAATAACATGATCTATTATACATACAAATGTGGCTAATGAGCCACTAAAACAACCACTAAATATCATAGGTAATTGTTAGGAATAGACTTTAATAAACCTTACGCCTATAATCATTCAACTTCTAAAGTCAAGCCACAAGTTTACACAAATCTTAATTACTTAGGAGAATGAGTATAAGTTTTCTTATTAAGAGTGGATTCCTTAAACACCTAATAATGAGTCAAGTTTCATTCCTAGCTACAAACATCATTAGGTATTTTGCTTCTATTTTAATATATAAAAAACATTACTCAATACCTAATGAATCAAATATCAAACTATGGATATTCAAACCACAACAAACATTAAGAATAGGAACAAAATACTAACATTTAATGAAATTCATATACAAATATAAATAATACCAATTACATAAAGTTTAATTAGTATTAGTTTAGCTCTTCATTGTCATGAAGAACGCAAAAGGAGAAAATGAACAATGAAAGATGGATAACTAAAAAGGAAAATGGAGGTGTTGAAGGAAATCCTAACAAAGTCCACCCGTCTTCAAAACACATGCTCCACTTTAAGAAACCACAAAAGACCCCTTTCTCTAAGAGAAATAGGGAGAAGTAAGTTAAAAGTGTTATGTCAGCAAAAGTGACACTAATGTCACATGTTACACGTGTACGCATATACTCATATGAAAGAAACTGGCTCTCTATCTAATTGACGCTACTTGGGATCATGTGATGCTCAATGTAAATCACCATTGGTATGTGGCCCAATTTCGTGACAATTTTTTTTTATCCTTCATTACATTGGCCTTGATTTAGGTGGTGTCCAAGAGGTAATCCTTTGGATATTCTAAATTTGACATTCTATTTACACTTCCATTAATTTTACTTTGCTTGACAAAAAAAATAACTATGTAACTAAATGAGACTAATCAATGTCCAATTACTTAAAGAAAAAATAAAAATAAAGATTAAATAAGTTAAAAGTTGAAAAATAATTAATTTTTTAATATAAAATTATTAAATATTGACTCGTCCTGGACCCAAGGGATTGTTGTTAGTATAAAAAGATTGTTAAAAAGGATCTACGTATCCATGAAAATGGATCACAGATAATGCATGTCCAAATATGTATATACTCACTTTTAGTGGGCTCAATGGTTCTGTGAAAGATAATAATTTGTTAAGATCCTCGCACCGAAGAGAGAATCAAATATTTCAAGTATCTGACATTCAAATACTTATTTAAATCCTTAAACAAATATCTGTTAGAGGAAGTAAGTAAAATATTGGAATGTTGCTACACAATTTGGGTACAATTTTGGTAACAAAATCAACTGTTTTCTAAAAAAAGGGAAGGAATAAATATAAGAGGCACATCATGAGATAGGAGACGGAAAAGTTCTATTTGAGCTAGCTAATAGCAATCAAAAACCTCAGTGGCTACGCCCACCGTGGGGCGATAAACTATTCCTACTCCTATAAATAATATTTTTGTAAAGCAATAACCATAAGCACTAAAAATGAGAAACCACAGACAACCAACGCCCTCTGATGCTGATGGCGACACCCCAGCCTTGCAGCAAATCCTCAATATCATACAGAAATTGCTACGTAGCAATGAATAAATCAATAAGCAAGTTAAGGAATTGCAAGTTAATAGGAACGTAAAACAGAGGAGGTTCACATTATATTTATGCACTTCAATATTTAAGTTTGATGAAATTGTTGTCTACAAATGTGGTCAAAAGACATGTTACTGAAACGAGATATCGATGGTATGTCCCCAAAACAACCACCAAATGATGTGTCCCTAAACTAAAAGGGCAATTGAATGGTGTATCCCTAAATTAAAAGGGTTACCAAAAGGTGCGTCCCTAAAGTGGCCATCGAATAGTGTGTCCCTAAACTAAACGAGTCATCGAATGGTACGTCCCTAAAGCGGTCACAGAATAGTGTGTCCCTAAACTAAATGGGTCATTCAATGGTGTGTCCTTAAAGCGGCTAACGAATGGTGCATCCTTAAAACAAGCCACCGGATGGTGCATCCCTAGAGCTCCCACCGAATGATGCGTCCCTGAACTAAAGCGACCATCGAATGGTGCATCCCAAAACTAAAGCGACAATCGAATGGTGCGTCCCAAAATTAAAGCGACCATCGAATGGTGCATTCATAAACTAAACGAGCTACCAAATGGTGCATCCCTAAATAAAAATGGGTCACCGAATGGTGCATCCCTAAATTAACACAGGTCACCGAATGGTACATCCTTAAAGTGGTCACCGAAAGGTGTGTCCCTAAAATGGGTCACCGAAAGGTGTGTCCTTAAAACGGGTCATTGAATGGTGTGTCCCTAAAACGGGTCAGTGAATGCTGTGTCCCTAAACTAAAGCAACTACCAAATGGTGTGTCCCTAAACTAAACCGGGAATCGAGTGGTGCGTCCCTAAATTAAAATGGATCATCGAATGGTGCATTTCTAAATTAAAACGAGACACTGAATGGTGTATTCCTAAATTAAAACAGGCTATCGAACGGTGCATCTCTAAATTAAAACGGGTCGTTGAATGGTGCATCTCTAAATTAAAACGGGTCGTCGAATGGTGTGTTCCTAAAGCGGTCACCAAATTATGCGTCCCAAAACCGACCACTAAATAATGCATCCCTAAATTATAATGGGTCATCGAATGATACGTCCCTAAAGCGGCCACAGAGTGGTACGTCCCTAAACTAAAGTGTCCATCGAATGATGCAGGTTAATGAATCGCAAAAAACATGAAAGAAAGATGCATGTTAATGAAAATCACAAAGTCAAAGCTGAAAGGCTTAACAATACGGAAGCCAAAAGGTTTAATGATATGGAAGAAGAAAGTGAAAGTTGAAAGGCTTAACGACGCAGAAGCTGAAAGTCATAACTGAAAGGTATGACTGAAAGGCGTCACCGAAAGTCATAACAATTGAATTATAGATATGTGCTTCATACATCTATATTCAACTCATTTATAAAGATTTAAAGTTAATAAATTTTCATTTGCAATTTTTGAAACTTAGAAATGACAACAACCAATAAACTTGAGCCACATGTAACGACGTCTTTGTAAATGTTACAACTTTAAAAGTCATTACAAGAAACATTATGGGCCTAATAAAACCTTTTTGCCTATTCGGCTTGAGAATGAGAGACTTGTCACCTATCTTGGGCCCAAGGGGGTGTTGTTAGTATAAAAAAAGTGCTAAAAAGGATCTATGTATCTATGAAAATGGATAGATAATGCAGACCTAGATATGTATATACTCATTATACTCACTTTTAGTAGGCTCAACAGTTCTGTAAGAGATAATAATTTTTGAAGATTCTTGTAACCAAAGAGGGAATCAATATTTCAAATTACTGATATTCAAATATTGATTCAAATCCTTGAACAAAAATATCTGTTGGAGGAAATAGGTAAAATATTAAAATGTTACACAATTTGGCTACTATTTTTCTTTCACCTTCTTCTCTTACCTTCTTCTCCTACCTTCTTCTTCTACATTATTTCTCTAACTTCATCTACCTTCTTTTTTAGTGTTTAGGAACAAAAAAAGTTCTATTTGAACTAGTAAAAACGATTAAAAACCTCTAAAATAAACATAATAATAAAAATTAACATTATTACTTATCAAATAACTTTGACTAAATAGAAATGAGTTAAAGTTACTTGATTAAAGAGAGTGAGTAGAAAAATAAATTTACAAGTAATGATATATTTTATTTTTCTTTTATCAAATACTTTTCATATTTCACCTTAATTCCACCTGTTTTTACTTTTGATTTTTATTCTTGTCACTCCATTTTTCTATTCTCAACTAAACAAACCGAACATAAAAAATAGTTATAGTTAAAGGATTAAGTATATATTTATTTTTTAAACGTGTAGTAAAATAATTGATTAATATACATATTTTTTTTTAAGAAAAATGGTATAGTTGAAAAAAGATTGTTCCCTTTAACAAATTTTAAAACACGAGACATTTGACGTATAAATATTACCAAGGAGAAAACATGAGTTCAAGAAAATTCAAACAAATGTGTTTACATATATTGATTATAGATTTTGTATTCCGATTTGATTTGGTGATATGAATGTTTTGTTAATTTAGAAAAATGATAGTTTAAATATAAATTATAAATAATAAAAAAAACATTTCAACCGTGCTTTTAAAACGATATTCCCATTACATGTTTTGTTTAATTCGTTGTGTAAAAATAACTTCTCAAGTAAAAGTTTTAATTTTTCACATAATTGAAAAAAAGTTAAAACTGGTAAAAAGTTAGGATAATTTTTAAATGTAAAGTAAATTGAAAAAAACTTGTGTCTCCAAAGATTAGTCTATGTTGAATAGAATACTTTTAGAAAAATGGAAAACTTATTTGTCATAAATGATGTTAAAACTACACCTTTGTCTTAAAAAAATGCAGTAAGATTTATGCTTTATCTTTTCTTAGAAAGGATTTGGGTGAAACCAAATTAAACTATTCATCAAGGGGTCTAACTTAGTTTGTTGAAAAATGTAACAGGTCAGTTTGAACATATCAGTTTAAAGTGTGTTTCTATACAGTAACAAGGCTGTAATGTAATAGAAGGCGCAGAAGTTAATATACCTATAATTTATATACAAAAATCCAACCCAAAATCTTATTACTTATGATTTACAAAGGAATTAAAACCAAAGAGAGGAGGAGTGATTGAGGTTTAACCACCAGGAAACACAGATCAAAGCTGTACACCAATCCCCCTAAGTAAAGTAATGAAGCTACAAAATTGGCAAGATTGACTCTACACTACTGTTATCACTTCATAAAACTGCAAGTGTCACTGCCATAAGCTATTATATACTGATTCATAGATTGATTAGTTGTAGATTTTTACAGGCTTCTCAATTGTGTGACGGTTCTTCAAAATTGAGAAATGATCGTTGTAGACTGCTGGAACCTGCGCATAAAATTATTTCAGTGAGTTGTATTCAGCCGTTGATGCATTTGGATATCCAGTGCAAATGCGATAACTTCTTTTCATTCCAATTGTATTATCAAGTTGTAGATATAAATGACAAAAACAATTCATCTATGAATGTTAGTTACAGTTAGAGCAAAGATATATCATGGAGTTATAGGAACTAAAGATTCATGTCTGTATTAAAGATTAAATTATCTTATATTGTTTATTTTAGAAGATGTCTAATTCTAAGTATTCTTCATTCGTTTCACCCAAAACACTTGAAGATACTGCCATAATAACAATTTTGCACTGGCAACTACCTTAATCCTTAAAAGTTCCTATCATTGGCATATTTGTCATGTCATATGATTGGTTTAACTTTTCCTCATGCTCAGTATGTGCTACATTATTTATTACACAATTTCATTCACTCAACTTGCATCTTGTGTAACATTCCTATTAATATCCCCATCACTTGAAAAATGGATTCAAAGATAATTAAACCATGGAACTTATGATTTAATGTGATCCCCAGTTTCAACATAAAAAACATTGCGGATTGAAGCCTTGCCCGATCTTACACTGCATATACCTTGGTTACATCTATATTAGTGAAACCGTTGATTCTAAACTTTCTCTCAACTTAATTTGGGAATTAGCTCTTCTAACCTCATCAACTAGGACTATTTAGAGACAAAAGATGAGCATTGAGGTATGGCTCTCCAATTTGCCCAGCAAGTATGGCCAATAGTGTGAAAAAGGTATAAGAGTCATGTCAGAGTTTAAAGAGGAGAGTGAAAAAGAAATGTAATATTAGAACATATAACTTGCCTTCTTTCATGCACTTTTCCCTATCATATTTTCTAGATTGCTCTCAAAGTGTAACTAACTGAACTGTTCTCACAGAAATCTAATTCTATGTTGCTATATTTTCTTAGAGGTTAGATGTCACAGAATATAATCATTTAACCATGCATAATGCCGTTTTTCTTTATAAAATGTATATATTTTATTGTTTTATCTACCCTAAATTTTGAATGACTGCATGCTAGATATACATTTTAGGGTTTTGTTTTTATTTGAGACAGAATGCATATACCATCTACATGCCCAAAAGAAAGAAAGAAGCCAGTCCCCAACGTTTACCTGGTTAACTGCGTAAGATCTTTTTGGAGCACTGTCAGTGTGTTCCAGTCCAAGATATTGCTCCCAAGAACCAAAAATATCCCTTCTCTGAAAAAACAAACAATTCAAATTTGTAGTAACTTAATCATGTAGAAGTCAAACAATAAGCCTAAACAGATTCCATTGACATCCTCAGACTAGTACATTCACAACCAAAATGAAAAATCAAACAAGAGAAAGAATATTGACAGACCTGAAACCGAGCACAAACAATATCAGAATCTTGTAGATATTCAGGACGACCATGTAACACAAATGCAAACTTCCACTGGAAAGACAAACAGCATGGGGAAAAAATATATCAATTATGAAATAGAACCTTGTTAAGTCTACATCCAGAGAAGTAATTGAAGCAAGCAGAAAAGCAAATCGAACATTGTACATAATTATTAATATGCGTCAATGTCTCATAAAAAAGTTGACCGAGCTTTAAAATGCCTAAAATGTAGTGCAGATAATTGAATAACACACTCATACATACGTTTGAAAACTCCGCATCTGGAACTTGTAGCTTTTTCTGTATCCGCAATTTGACATCAGCTAATGTCTCACCCCCATGGATAACAAATAGAAAAGGATCCCCAAAATTCTGAATTTGCTGCAAATTCCATTAGTTACAGGAAAAAAAAAGCGTTTGTCAAAAAAAAAAAGTATCACAGAAGAAATATGATTCAATTACTGGAAGGAATTATATTCGGACTGAAAAAGCACTGATAAATTATAACAAACACCAGAGATTTGATCTTACCAAATACTTATGAGCAGGATCTTCAAAGAAATGATAAACATGAATCAATCGATCAAGAGGACCAAGATTTCTCTCTTCTTCGGGAATCTTCAATAGTACAAAAGAATATTATATTCGTAACAAGAAACCAAAATGAAGAGGAATCATGCACTCAAAGATTAACAGCGTGTCACAATAACAAAAAGACACAATTACAAATTCACAGCCAATCAAGGATAGAAGCAGCATGTTAGGACACCACTCTTGACACCCCCACGGAAACACTAACCACAAAGCACACAAACAATGACTGGAATGCACTTTGATTCAAATCTGTATCAAAACGTTATACAGCACCGACAAAGGAACGAAATTCCTTTCACACAGGATCAAAGTCTGTCACAATACAAAAAATCAAAAGCCAAAAGTCCCTCTACAACTAATGGTTGGTCTTTACATAGACCAACCTACATACAACAATCAGTAATCAAGCTAACAACCATGTCCTAGCCTAACAACCTAAACTGTCTTTCTCTATTTAATTTTCTTCTATAGTAAACTTTCCATCCCTTTTCTTGATTGTGCTGATCCAAAATCCTAACACAGCAGGACACAGAACACACGAATCAAGAGAGAGCATAATAAAGAAGTCACAGCTAAATAAAAAGAGAGACAACTGGGCACAGACCTGTCATGTACTCAAGTCTGACACAACTGCGAGGAACAATTTAGATTTGCCAAAACAGGTGGAGTTGGCAGATTATCATTGGATGATAGCTAGAGTTTGGGCTCAAAAAATGGTGGGCTGCAGGAAGTGGGGGTTTTTTGTGAAGCCCATAACGTAGGTGCAATTATCTAATAAAATTCATCTACAGGGATGGTTTTCAGACTCGGAAAGCCTTTGGCAACAGAAAACAAGCGAGAAACCAAGAGAAATTAACCCTAAGAGAATTGGTGGAATCCACAGAACATAACTTAAGGGCAAAGTGAGATTTTAGCCTCATAGAGAGTAACAGCTGAAGGCAACAAAAACTGCACCATCATGTGCTCATACACAAGAAGGTGCAATGACACAATGCAATGGCTACTATTAGAAGATGAAAACTGAACTCTATGGACTTCACAAAAATAGAATTAGTTTCAAACCCACCACTGGTGTTATTATCTGGGCAAAGAGACACCAATTTGGTCCAATAACTCAGTCCAAAATGGCTTCTAATAGTTAGAAGCAATGAAATCCTTTTAGACTTTTTTTTATTTTTTATTTTTCTGTTATCTTATGATGCTATTTTGGAACTTAAGGGGTCTGGCTCAACCTAGAGCAAACAGGATACTCAATAATTTGTCTTCTTCATAAACCAGATCTTCATCTTGCGGCTGAACCTCCTATAAAGATTCATATCTCTCTTTTAAGTTTTTGGGAATCCTTACATCTTAACTATTTTGCACAAGATCATAAAGATCTTCCCTCTCCTGGGTGTTTCTGTGGTAAAGATATTAGTTCAGCCGTCCTTTGTTCTTCTACACAAAAAGTTTCTTTTCCTTTTAAACGTGGCTTATAGGATATTTGTGTGTCAGCTATTCATCTAGAAGAGATTTGTGGCAGGATCTCTCCAATCTCTCTTCTCATATTTCAGTTCCATGGTCCTTTATTGGTGATTTTACTGTTGTGCTTGGGTGTCATCAATATAGAGGTAAAATTTATCCATCTCCCTTGGGTTTTAGGGATTTCCCGGATTGCTCTGATCAGAATTCTTTCAATTACTTGCCTTCACCTGGAAGTCAGTTTACTTGGACCGACCAAGGGTCGCATTGGGGATTCTAGGACTAATAAGAAGATGGACAGGGTTGTTTGTAATAGTGATGTAAGTTTCTGATGGACATAAGTTTCTGATCTTCGGTCTCATGTAATGGTTTCTCTATAGTTAAACCTGATCACCATTTTCTTCTGTTTGAAGTGGATGATCAAGCTAAGGTAAAATTCGCCTTTCAGGTTTTTTTCAATGTGCTCTTAACTAGACCTATACAGAATCTTTTGGATGCGGAAAAACTCACTCTTTCAGATTTAGATAAAGCTCTCATGTTTGAAGAGGAATTCAGGGAGGGTAAATCCAAAATTAAATGGCATCTACATGGTGATAGAAACACATAGAAAGAGTTCACTTCAACTTATTGATTTTTTAATTATCTTCAAGTAAAGAGATAAAATAGATACTACATAGGGAAGCTAATACACTTGTTTTGATGTGGAATTGACCAATTAGCTTACATAAAAACTAATTGTTTAACAACCTAACAAATTGATTAAAAACCTATACTAACATGGCTTAAACAGTCAAATTAGAAACTTTAGAGCATAACTCTTTATTACTCTAATAACAACCCACCTACATACTATATTTAAGTCATATCACTAGTCGATGTGTGACTAAACCAACCTTGAGGATGTAATTTAGTAACCGCCAAAAAGGATTGCAACTTAGACCGCAATTTAAGGCTGTTTTCCAATATATGTCAATATATAATCTGTTTGGAACTTATTTTGGGCTTTCGGGATTTGAAGTTCTAATTAGTTCCACAATTGATTTTGAGGGAAAGAGACCATGCGGACAAAGGATATGCGCCCATGCTTCTATTTTTCTTTTTCTTTAAGATTTTTGTAGCTTTAACAACCGCCATAAATTACTTTTGACAGTTAAGTTACAAAACTGAATTACAATGGTCAAAAGCCACCACAAATTGCAAATTCAAAACTACCATCGACATTGTCTCTAACGATGTCTACCAAGTGGGACTAAAAGACAAAAATTCTGAATCACAGGGACTAGAAAGACAATTTGAATAGTATATCCCTGGTCAAGATGTGGTATTTGAATGCTAATTATAAAAATAAATATAACAAACGTAGCAAATCTTTACCTCCTCTGCTCTTAACTTCCAATATTCATCGTTAATATTCTCAATTGTTTCACTCGGCGGGAAAATCTGCAAAAGTTTTATCAGTTTGACAGCAATTAACAAATATCAACAAATTTTTATTTTTTACACCCAAAAACAAAAACAAAAGTTAAATGCCAACAGAGTTTCCTTATCCTGCACATAAATTACTTGGAAATGGACATTTCAGTCCAACTTCATTCTCATTAATATCGAGAAATATCAGTAATGTGAAATCATAATTTCAAAACGAAATGAGCAACATTTTAGCTGGCCACCAAGAGATTTATGAGACAAGCCAGTAATTACTAGGATAATATTATATATAAATTTCGATAGCAGTTGTCAACAATAAGGCTACATTGCATAACGGCATATGAGTGATGCAGATCAATTGATTTTTCTCCTTATCACATTGAACGCCAATAAAATTAGTCAACTCAAGGAAATCACACTTGTAAGACTAGCATTTGAACCAAGAAAACGAAAAGTATATGACTCAGCACCTTGTATATCTTGTGATAGAAAACTTCAAGCAATCTTAGTTGTGCATCAGGATGAGATAAATCCACCTATTTCACATAACATTATTAATTCCATTACATTTCATATAGCATAAAATACAAGAGCTCAACAAATACTTCCAAAGGAATGCAACAGTAAAATACAAATCAATGTTTGCTTCAAATAGACAAGGGGATAGTTAAATCCAGTCAATAACAACAATATGAACTAATCTAAAGGATGATAACACCACTCGATTAGATAAAGGAAACACCCTTCTAGCACTATCAAACAGTCTCACCGTCACAAGGAGAATAAGGCTTCTTAAATTTGAGTTGCATGAGAGAATTACGGATATCTGAGTCAAGTATACAAGGTGTATCAAGAATATTGTCTAACTTAGGAATTCAGTACATTATTGTTAAATTTAGATACTAAGAATTTGAATGTTCTTATTTTCCATCAGAATCATACCTATTATACATCAAAGAATCCAAAAAATCTGGTGCGTAGTTTATAGAACTGGTGCATTGTGTACCGAAAAAATACCAATTGCTTGGACAATGCGGTAGCATCCCTAGATATTCAATAGACCAGAACTGTCCTCACTATCAAGAGTCAAATTCTTTCTCAAATGATAAGTTCATTTCTCTCACAACCTCCCTTTCTTTATATTTCTTTGCTTCTACTATCTTTGTCTGCCCAACTAATTCCCTCACATAGAGACTCTTCAGTAACAAGTAATGGGTATGTATCAATACACCCCCCTCCCACAAAGATTGAATTTGTTCTTAATGTAACCCGGTTGTGACTGCTAAAGTTAAGTATCATTGTTGAACTGATTGAAGCATGAATAACAAGACAATTGCATCCTGCAGCCAATGGGAATAGCTCCCACTGATGATGATGACTATAATATCAATTGATAGAAATTAAATCGGAAACTAGAATAAAATGAGATTTTATCTATTAAATCCCTAATTGCAGTATCATAGCAAAATGGGCAAGGGTAAAACCTAGAAGAATGACGAATGATCTCCCAGGAATTCAAGAGCCTTGGCACTTCCACCCAAAACTTATTCTACCAACTAAATTCTCCTTAAATTTTTTTACTATTCATAACAGCTTATTGAATTACATATACATATTCTAACAGATTATAAGGTTTACTCTCAACTTACAAGGCCCAACTAACAGGGTCCATCCTAACAATACTGCCTCCCTAAACATTGGCATTGACCTCATGGTGAAGGACATTACTCCCTAAGCCTGCACATATAGCAGATAGGTAAACTATCATTTTATAATATCAGGTTGCCAACTTGTATACAATTTCTATAACTGGCTGCATATGGTGCCAACACAGAAATACCAAGAGCAAGCAGTGCAACCTCACCACTACAATTCCAAAATAATTATGACTCCAGCACCAAACACAAACAAAGGAGTGCCTCCATTCTCCTCAGTGTCTGCTAGGATGGCACCGAGGCGAGACAGGTACGGGTTTGACTATCCCTTCCCCATTCCCCAAGTAAAAATTCATTAACGGGTATGAGTTTTTTGTCTCCCCATCCCCATCCGTGCTTGTACCCGCCTCTTGTTTCAAATATTAATTAAATAATTTTTTATTAAAAATAAAAATCATAGTAAGGAAACATGATATTGTCAAGTATTTGATGTGAGAAGGATACATATTTTCTTCTCTCTGATGTCAATTATCAATAAAAAAAAATTATAATTGTACAAACATCAAATGAGAGTATTAAATAACAATTGAATAAAGGTCAAATAATTATATAAAAGAGTAAAAATAACCAAAATGTATGACTTAGAAATAAGTTACGAAACTAAGGACCAAAAAAACTTAATATAAGTTTTTTAGGTTACCTAATAAAATAAAGGTGTTTTAGTAATTTAAAATAGGAATGAGTATGAGGATAAGGATGGGGGACAGGTATGGGAAGGAGATAAGGAAAATATGTACATACCCATCCCTGTCCCTATACCTAATTTAAAAAAAAAATTAGTGACTACCCATCTCCATACTCGTACCTAGTCAATGTTGGGATTCCCCATCAAAATTGAGGAGCGATTCACATTTGCCATCTTTAGTGCTTGCTTTTTGGCAGTATTATTTTTCCCATCGAAAGCGTCATCACTACTCAAATTTTGATGATGTTTAGTTGCCTCATTGTTGATTACTCTATAGCAAGTGGTTAGTTTTGGTGGTTGTCAAACTTCTCCACTGCATTTTGTTGATTCTGCCCAGTTAATCATAGAAACCATTCAACACTAGACAAAAATAATTTCTCTCTACAAAAGTCCAATTCCTTTCTTTAACCCTTTGATGTGAATTCCATATTATCCCTACTTCCTTCTCCCTACCATGCTCACAAATTCTAGTTTAAGTTGTCATTCTAATAGTGCCTCCTATGCAATCCTCCAAACAACCACTTTGACAGTTCTAGCAGCAGAAGCTTATTCAACATGCTTGAGGAAAATAACTCAGTCATAGCTAACAACCCATACATCTACTTAGAATAAGCTGAATATTGTGGTTGTGAGTTGACCATCTTGCTTGAAACCCAAACCTCCATGGCTGTTGGATGTTCCTTCCATCTTTATTCTACCATTGCAACATCCACAGGGATGACTCCCTCTCAGTCTTCAAGCCAGTTCTATAGGGTTGAGTTAGGTTAATCCCGCTTTGCAGTATGGTATCAGAGTCTATCATAGACCCACTAAAAGGGTCACTTACCATGTTGTCCACGTATCAAGCCCAATAGTGTTGGACGTGAATGGTGTATTGGGAAGTAGATAGTACAAAATACAATATACAGGCGAGAACAATCCTACGGGATGGTTTGTAAGGTTGAGTTAGGATAAACCTACTTTGCAAGACTACCCAAATCAAAATGTGTTTGCTCCTCCGCCCTGCAATCCACCAGATTGTCTACCGGTGAAATCAAGCTCTTTTTCAAACATAGAAAAATCAATTGCATCTAGGACATCTCTTGTCTCATCCTTTTCTCCCAATCACTAGACCATCCCACTTTTGATTATTGGTCCCAAATGTCAAACTTGTTGTTCTCCTAAGTATCCACTATGTTACCAAGACTTTTGTGGCCTACAATGGTGGTATTCGCAAGCATGAGCCCCAAGAATTCAAATCTACCCAACCAATTTAAATAATTACAGTTGGGTAATTTGAGCATTTAGATCAAACTCAACCTAAGTCAATCAAACTCATTGCTCATTAGGTTGGGTATTATCGTATTAAGAATAGTATGTTACACATATATGTCACTAATAGAATTTTTAATATTATTTCTTAAATTAAGTGAACTCATACAAGTATACAAGTTGAATCTACAAATTGAGTTGTAGTTAACTCTCAAGTTTGACAACCTTCACATTCATTACGAAGTCAGATAGTCGAATTGGGCATACAAGCCAGCATGTCAATATGTCTTTAAGTCACTATAATCAAAAACAGCTTACTAGATAATTATCAAGTTTAATTATAAGCTTTACCTTTGACTTCATATCATTCAGTACATTTTCCACTGTACTCTGTTTTGGTAATATAACAGTAGACATGACCACCTGAGAAATTATAACGAATAAAACTTAATATAATACAGTACATTGAAAAAAACAAAACCACTAAGTATACTCACTTCATCCTTCGTAGCAAGATGAAAAGCAATTTTAAGAGTTTTTAGGCTTTGCAATTCTGGCAGAGGGATATCCAATATTTCATAGTATAGTATATCAGAAATCTACAAAAAGAAAAACGAAAGAAAATAATTCATTATAACAGGAGCACAAGTAAAACAGACAGCCATTTGGAAGTCTTGCAAATTGCAAGGATTTTAAAATATTTTTATCTAGAAAGAATTGGACCTGCAATACTACCTGGTTGAGGTGAATCAGCATGTCAGACAAATTTTCAACTCCTTGATACTTTATAGGCTGTGATTTAGGTTGCTGGGAGTAGCAGTTGTGAGAAGTAAGTCTGATTTTAGAAGAATCACTCAAGCCAAGATGTTGAGCAACCTTCATAACAACATCATCATATGTGTGAAGCTTTGACCTAGATGATCACAGAATGTATACGGATCATCAAATATAATTTAATTGCAAGAAGGGTCCACATATCTTGATCAATGAGAAAAGGTCACAATCAAATCAAGGTTGCACGATAATTTGTGAAGGTTTATATGTGCAAGCAACTTTTTAACTAGCACATGAAAGTCAAAATATTAATTAAGATACAAAATTATTTGTATGTACAAAAGAAACTTACAACTCAAGACTGAATTCATCCTCTTTGGGTTTCTCCAAATATCGGAAGCGTACAACCTGAAAATCAATGAATGTAGTATGTTGAAAAGGACTTGAAACAATGTGCCACAGAAAACTAGTCTCCAAAACCCAAAATTATTTTTGCAATATTATTGCTATTTTTCAAAAAATTTCTTTTAAGAAATCATATAAGCAGGCAACTTTCGTTTCACTTAAAGAAATATGCAGCAGACGAATAATCTAACCATGAGCAATAAAAGATCACACAGTCAACATTAAGATTACGTAGAACAACAAAGTCAACCAATCTGTTCTGAACAATTATCAAAGATCCCCAAAATAAGCCAATATATGATAGTGGACAATTCAAATACCACCATGTGGCAAAATTCTATAAAGAAATCAGTAACCAGAGTCTGTCAAAGCATGTATTGAATTATGAGGAGCGCAAGCTTTCAAAATTATACTTGCCATCACAGCCGCTTTGGATATTGCAGAATGATGCCGCGGAACAGTAATGGGGAAAATCAAGCCTCAGTCCCACATTGCAGCCCCGCACCTCTTAAGAAAGGAAGAAGTTTTGGTTCAGAGCAACCTGGCCTAGACCTAAGGAAAAATCTTATTTTTTAAAACTATTGTGGTCCTTTAACTTAACAAACCCAATATATTTTAAAACAAAAAACGCGTTGGGGGTATTTCTTCTTCCACCTCTATAGTTTCTTCTTCTCCCAGCATCATATTATTCAAAATGATTAATATGCCCTTGTCATAATATATTCGGAATATATTTAAGATTATGCAGCCCAAAACATTCAAATTATGTTCTGGATTCAGAATAGGGTTTCAAATTAGGTAAATCAGAACAATATTCTAGGCTACATAATCTGAGATAGGTTTGTGCAATTCTGGATTACAGGAATATATTTTGGATAATTTTAGATTGCAAAACTCAGATTACCTATTCCAAAATATAGTTTTGAATTGATTATGAAGTGTTATGATAGGAACATTGGTCATTTCTTATATTAGGAGTGAGAGAAGAAATTATGGGAATGTTGGAAAAAAAACCCAAACCCAACCCAAAATTAAGAGAAAAAAGAACTATGCTAACCTTCATGAACCAGCCATAGACCAAAAAGGTAAACCATTTCAGCTACCATAGCCAGTGCAGTCAACCACCAGTGACACTACTACTTGTTCCGCCGGATGAAACTTGTTCCGCTGAAACTTAAGGTTCCCACTTTTTTTCTTTTTTCGATTACCTCATTCGTTGTCTGCTCTTATTCTCCCATCCCCTTTTTCTCTCTCTCTTTTTTCTTTCCTTCTTTTCTACTCAATACTCCTTCTCTATAAAACCCCTCAATATCTATAAGAAAGGCAGTTCAACTTGGTTGGATTTTCCTTTGAATTTATAGTCATTTAAGTTTCTAAACTTGCTATTATTATTAATTGTATGATTGTTTCCATTATTTTAGCATTGTAATTACAGTTCTGCATTTTTTATTTATCTATGTGTATATATTGTATAGTTTTTTGCTTGCTATGCTTCCTCCATAACCTGTAATGACTTCAATATATCTCGGAAAAGGATTATATACAAGTCAAACTCAAAAAAAAGAAAAAGAGAAGCAAATGGAAAGAGAACCTTAAATTTTATTTCTTACGTATATATGTAACACAATACATCATACCTGTATATAGTACTACTACAAAAAGTTCGTTAACAGACCCACTAACTACCTAACTAATACACCACACTAATTAAATTATCTACAATAGAATCAAGCTTCAACCATGAGTTAAATTTAACTTATGCATCATAAGCTAAAATCAACATTTTTAAAGAAGTTAAATGAGACAATTTCAATAAAATTTTAATGTCCATAACTCGATTTATTTATTGGAAAAGTTCAATCATTCTACCTTCTTATTTTCTTTTCCTACATGTGTTTGTTGAAAGTTTATCCAAACATTGCAAACGCATTCAGCCACAAAAAAAAAGTTTCCTATTATAGTTTCAGATTACTGGCAAATGTGCCCGTTTAAACAAAGTTGACAAAAATAGTAATGCTACATATGCTTTGGCTAATACTAAATAGTAATGATAGAGGAGCTTGATTCCTGCATAGCATTTCCCTAATTAAAAACATCATTAAAGATTTTTTTAAGGGTTGCAAACCTAAGAGGCTGCATATAAAAAGACCATGAGAAAAAATCCCATTATTTCTGGTAACATTTTTTGGACCCAGATGGAACTAATAATTAGAACAGCACAGTGCATTGGACAAGATATGCAATGATGGACGAGGAAGGGGAAACAGGAAGATAGCAGCCATGTATGCTGTAGATTTTACGTTGCTTTATATTTTACCTCCTTCAATGTTGCTTAGTTTTACAAAATTGGCTTAAAAATTTTAGTATGAAATAAACTTCTGTCGTCAAAGCAAGGATGCAGCCTAACTGTGATACTTTCATTCTGAGAATCAAGGATGTTGAGTATTGCAGTAAATGCTGTCAGGTGGCATTGCTTAGAGCCTAATTGTAACAGGTAATTATTGGTTAACTGACTGCCAGACTGGCACTACTGAGTTATAACTACATCCACATCCTATTCTGTTGTTGGGCTCGGACCTCTCTCTATATATACTATTGTAGCCTAACCGAGATAGAAATCTAATAAAAACTCAGTATCGGTCTCTTCTCCCACACTCCTTTCAATTCTAACATTTTCTATTTGATTCTAGAACCAGAAGAAACGTATGCACATTTAGTTTTATCAATATGATTATTCATTACTACCCTTTGTGCTTTCAAATACACGGCCAATGTTTCAATGTTGTGTTTATTACTTTTTAGACCAGAAGATTTTATCAGAAACTTGACCAAGAGGTGAATTTTCAAGCTATCAGTGCAAATATAAAGATTTCAACTTTAAAAATGGATGAAGGTTATAGCATTACACTAAAGAAGCATATTTTTTGCAGTATCAACACTTAGAAGACCAAATATCTAAAATTAAGAATCCAAAATTTCAGAAATTTATAAAAAAGTTATAATTTTTATTTTAAAATTTCAAACCTGACGGTTGTGCACATATTCCAAGAAGGAACAAACATTGGGACAGCGAAGCTGCTCGCCACTTCCAGCTTTGGGGAATTTCTGATAGCAAATAATATCACCATCCTCAAGCTGCCAAAAACACAAGGAAGTAGAAGTTGCAATCAAGTACCCAATACAACACAATTTAGGATGGAGTTGATTGTTTGTAATAAACCACCAAAGCCTATACTTAAAAATCACTCAGAGTAAAATATCTACAGTTAATCACATAATTTATACCTGATTGTCACTGAAAGTTATATTCCTGTCAACAGGTTCACACATGACACGAGGTTGAAATTTAATTTCCTGGATGAGGACAAAAAAACGAAATCATACTCTTCCTTTAGATTGCAATCAGGAGAAATAATGATACATGAGATGCAGATAGGCTAACCTCAAATAGTTCAATTTCTTCATCAATAGCAAATCCTGCCATTTGATTTAGCCTTGACAATATATCAAAGGGCTTGCCACAACCCTGGACATAAAGACTCCCAACATACCTGAGAAAACAAAAGAAAAGGCATTAGAGTAACTAAATTTAGCTTCACTGTAAAAGGTAATAGCAAGAGCAAGTACCGCAGCTTTTCCTGAGAGGGATCATAAACTTTAAAGAATAGCAAAAAATCTTCTTTTGTCTTCACAGTAGGAGGACAAAACCCAAAACCCTAATCCATTGTGCAGCAAATAAATAACAAATCCATGTCAATTAAAAGTCAATACCAGACCATCGAGAACTAAGGTGAAAATTAAAAGAAACAACAGTACCGGCTTTATTTCGAATTCCAAAAATAAATCCAGCTCAGCATTGTTTCCTTTAATGCAAATTTCTCTCAACCCTCCAACCTATAAATGATCAGCAAAAAAAATCATATTTTCGAGATAGCAGTTCAAACAATGAAACTTCACTCCTACTCTCAATTTCACCTATTTTAGTTTTAGTTAAGCATGTAACAAAGTATGCAATCAATGTTTGCCAAAAGCAGCAGTATAAACTTCTTAGTTCAAATATTTTTTTGCAAATTGATATAGTCAAAATTCATAGGGAGGACCACTAATCTATCAGACAGAGTATAAATAGGATACTGTAAGCATTGCTCCATCTGTTCTCTCCTCTCCAAATTTGGATCCGGCAAGTCAGACCAAACTGCTAGGCTTCTATGTTAGAAAAATAGAAATCCACTTACACCGTAAACCACAATTACAGAAAACAGAGAATCTTATTAATACTCTAAACAATGCATGCACCACAATGGATTGCAAACGAAAATGTTTCCTTTCACATGGAGTAAAATCTATCAATACTCACAACATCCAAAAGTCCCCTACCCCACGATAGGTTGGTCATATATATAGACTAACCTTAACCCAATTGTCCTCCTAACAACCTAGCTACCTTATATATTTTGTTTCCTCCTAACATACACCTTCCCCTCTTTTCCTTCCCTATTCTGTTGTTCTTGCCTAACATAAATATAGATTGTTGGATAAAAAATATAGATTGGTTTGTAAGAAATCCCAAAAATTAAGGGATTGGGACTAGGATTAGGAGTTTATTTGGAAGCTTTGCTCCAGATTTTTAGTCTTTATGTTTGGAGATTTATTTCCTTTATTTCAGGAGATTTATTTCCTTTAATTAGGATTTTGTTTTCCTTCAAATACCAATGTACTGTATCACTTTCAGATCAAGAAAAGTAATTCCACAATTATTTCTTACTGTATACACTTTTTTTTTCATAATTCTGGTTCAAACAGGGCACCCTATGAAGTTCCTTGAGTATTTAGTAGAATCTAGAAATAAAAAATTTAAAAATAAAACACATATGATTAAGGTTAAGATATAATATAACATAACATAATATAATATATTATAGACACATAAATATACAATTTAGGGACGCAGCACCAGAATTAGGTGAAGAACTCACCATCTGAGTTTCCTCATTAGATGTCATCGGTCTATTTAGCCGGTATGTATGATTTTGCCGCTTTGCCCAAAGCCAAAATCGTTGGCATGGGACAGGTATATGAAACTCTCTAGCAACTAGTTCCTGATAAAGACTTCATCGTCAGAAATATATGAAGAAATTTAAGAATCAAGTTCTATTTCAGAAGATATCAAACGAATTACAGTTCAGCAAAGATGAGTACACAGCCTGTAAAATAAAAATGACTATTTAAGCAGTAATGAATTATTGCGAAACAACCCTTTCACTCATTCAACTTCAAATGGAAATCCTATTGGACCTCATTTTCGCACCTAACTCCAACCTTGATTCAATAATCTTTGCCAGGTTCGACTGTTTCCTTACTTGTACTTAACTTCAACAGATGGTGGCTGGGTGACAGGATTTAATTGGGGCTGATTAGGTTTTGATATGGGCGGGTGCTTTCTGGTTTGTTTTTACTGAAGCTGTGTTTCAGTGATTTTGTTGTATATGGGAGGTTGAATTGATTTTTCTTGAAGAAAATTCAGAATTTTAATAAAGACACAACAAGGAAAGTACACAGACAAGGATTAGGTATCTTTTTAGAGTACAAAAACTCAAAAAGCAGATGATAATGGCAATAGGTAAGAATGCAGTAGGGCCGCCAAATACCTCTACAAGACAATACACAGAGATCGCAATCACTTCAGGGGCAAAACCCAAGTGATAAGCCCAAAACTAAATCTTATGTGCAAGCAAATATTCAGGGGCACAGAAAACCCCATTTGTATATGGTCAAGCAACTGCCACAATAGGTCTCAAAACAACTGGTATGGTAGCTGTCACCAAGACTAAAAGATACCAATGATCTAAAAGAAACAAATCCATGAAAATTAAATATACAACAAGCATAAGATAAACCCTACTGCAAAACTCAGCAAGAGAAAAGAAGAAAATGACAAACAGGAAGCAGAAATTTCATACTTCCATAGCAAAACACGGGGAAACTTGATGAACAAATGATTTTCCACTTCAGTAATTTATATCTTACAAATTTATTCATATGATTCATATAACTAAAAGACGAAACATTTTCCAACTTACAATTATTTGAAAGACAAAAAATCTTGCAAAAATGAAATAGAGGGAGCATCTGTGGCCAAATATGAATAAGTTTTATGTGCAAATAAAATGAAAAAATAATAGTTCATACCTTAACAAACAAAAATGGCATTTGTTTTTTAATGCGAAAACTCCATACTTTATCATGATCAACTAGATCAAAGAATATATCCTTCCCAATCTGTTTACACATATCTTCCTCACGTGCAACCTGGATCCAATAAATAGTATCATTGAACCAGTTCTTAGGAGCCGTGCATACCAGAGAAAGCATATAAAGATAGAACAAACTGAACTTAGAAGGGAGGGAAAGCTAGAGTTGTAACCTTTATGATGGTGTACAAGTGAGCCTCTGCCTTTTCCTTCCTCTTCTTCTCTTTTTCTTCTTGTTCTTTCTTTAATCTTGCCTAAAATGTAATTTGAAAGTGAAAAAAGTTTTGCATTAGAAAACAAAAATAATATGACATCAATGAGTCAAACATCTTACTCTTAGGTGTTGGGCAATGTCCTTCTCATCCACGTTACAAATTATCTTTTCCTTGTCAGTGTCACGGATATAAACAAGCATATATGCATTTGAATACTTTGTAAATTTGAACGGAGAGTTGTTGAACCCAGGGTTGGTATGAGGTAACTATGGAAAAGAAGAAAATAACAAAAAAAAAAAAAAAATATTGTGACAACAATGTTAAAACAAAATGACAAAATCAGTATCCAAGAATAGATGATAAAAGGACCAAGGCAATACTATTGAGTATTTACCTCTTCTTCACCACCATATTGTTCTTCTACGGCCCTCTTTGAATCTTCTCTTGTTACACGTTCATCATCAAATTTAAACCTGAAACACAAGCAAGTTATGAGTGCTTATAAATAAGAAATCAGTAAGCTGCAATGAAAAATAAAGATAAGGGAATGACTACCGTGCCTACAGGTAGGACAAAAAATATCCCAACATAAACATGTGTGTACCCAACCATTTAGCTCAATAAAAACCAGCCTAAAATGTTAAGCATGAAAATATAAGAGGTTAAACTCTCATGCTAGCTATACCAAGTGTGATAGGATTTTTTTATCAGCAAAGAATGAACATTGTACAAAACAATACTAATAAACAATGGATAAAGGAAAACTGAAAAAAGTTAGCAATTCTTATGGACACAACAAATCATCTTCAGGATCACCATTAGCTCTAAAACACATAAAACAGCTAGGGAAAAAGCCTCCTTTTGTTCCCACACAAATCCTTAAATACTGAAATGGGAAGAAAGTGAAAAGGTAACACTTTTGTGCTAATTAGTTAAAACTTAAAATATAAAAGCGTATTTTCTCAAACCAAACAGACCTCAAATACTCACCACTGATTTGATAGAGTTGGTCTAATATAAGCATAATAGTGTCCACCATGAACCCCACCACTGTGAACCAAAACACTGAAAACAAAAATGATGATGCAGACAAGATCCGTAAGTATATGATCAACTAAATGAAAAATCACAATTAATGAAGATATAGGGCAGTGCCATCAACCCAAATTCTAAATCCATAATTAATTTTCATATCAATTTTTATCATAAAATAAATAATTCATTAAGATGAACAGAAAAAATTGCAAAGAATTGAGGACAAATAGTCATACATAACAAAAATGATGTATACATAAAAATAAAGAGAACAAACAAATTAAAGAAGATATAATCCATGAGATAAATCACCTTAGAAGGACCATGTATTTAGCACAAAGAAAATCATCGTTGTACCACATTTTGACAAATATAATCCAATTTTGATCTCATGAGATAGACAAATGAATTCCAATTAGTTCATGACTATCCTACCATGTATAGGTACACTGTGCTCTCACAATGAATTATATTTCCGTACCATATTGATGAGTGCATTCATCACATATATAGCCAGCAGTTAACCACAATCTAATCCCTTAAATCTCAAATTACTGTAAATGGATTCTAGGGGAAAATAACTGAATATAACACACACAACATTGTAACAATACACACTTGTTAGTCTACAAGTAGCTTGACTTAACATGGCCTGCCAAACGTATACCATTTACAAGTTAAAATTTTAAACTCTATACAGCTTCCTACCTCAAAATTTGGTCAGTTCCAGGAAATTCTACAGGGATCAAGCAGCATCAAAACATACTTAACCTCTTAACTCATTATGTTGTGGACCCAACAATCACCTACCAAGTTATTTAATACAACTACAACATCAAAGAAATACAGAAAAGTCATGCCAACTACAAATATATAGTATTGTGTTGAATAGTAACTGTACAGCTACAGTATCCTACTATATTACAGACTACTAGTGAACAGTGTGATACACTTACACTGGATTCTCATAAAGAAAAAGAAATGAGAAAACCTCAGACTACATATGTAGTGCAGTGTCCTTTAATTCAAATTTCCCACCTTCTCTAAGACTCTTAAAGTGGAATTGTTGCTAAATGCAGACTGTTAAAGTATTTTCAAACATAAGTCACCACTCTGCTACATGGCTAATTCCTAATTACTTGATTTATTATGACTATACGGCAAATAAGGTCAGGAAAAAGATATGAGATTTAGGGTGTGTTTGAGTAAATATCTTAATTAAGTGCTTACTGAATAAATTCTTATCATAAAAGCACTTTTAAAAGTTGTTTTCATAATTAAAGAGAAAATGGAGTTATAATGTTATCGTATAAGTTGTTTTCGTAAGTTATTTTGAACATCATCAGCTATTTTCATAAGTTGTCCTGGACTTACACAATTGTTATTTCATGAGATAAGCCCTGTGAATAAGTTCTTAGTAATGCACCTATAGCGATTTTGATTTTCACTTTCCTGGTATAGGAGTGACTACAATTCAAACAGCATTGAGTGTAAAATAGTTGCCCTTCACTTTGAAGCTTCCCACATTTTTACCATACCAATTAAATTGAAGTGATTCAGACAAATGTAGCCTTACTGCCTTAGTTTCACATATATCATACAATTCCAAAACGACCAAAAGAGCCATTAAATATAACAAAGTAAACTCTGAAGTACATGGAAGATTTCATTGAACAGAACTTCAGCTAATTAAAAATTAAAGATGTGGAAATACCAATACCTCTGAAGTGTATAAAGGTTGCGAATGTTTCTATTTGCTTTCGGAGACAAATACTTGCCATTGTCCCTATCAAGATCTAGTTGCAGGGGGAACTCATAGTAGTCATTGATCTGTTGGAAATCAAGTTGATGGTCACTCTTAAAGGTGCTTTAGAGTAAAAATTAACAATTTAGAAATGAGCATCAAGGGCAAAAGTTAACAATTTACAAATGAACATCAAGGGAAAAAATTAACAAATTACAAATGAACATCACATCCAAGACAAGAGCAATTACATATTTTCGTTCAAGTAGATGATACTTAATTGGTAATTACATCATCATAGTATGTACCAAACAAAGGTAACCCAAAAGAAAATTGTTGACTAAGTGGGTAAGAAAAAACATCCTATCCTACTCTTACCTAAGCTCTCCCACCTAACAGATAATTTATAAACTAATAATAATAACAACAGCTTATCCGAGCTAAAGTTTATCCTAGCTTATTGGCTTCATCAGTAAATATATTGAAATAGGATACATAGCTTATTCTATTCTATCCCATTGTCATCACCACCAAAATCGTCATGTTGGGCAAAGGAAGAAGAATTGAATATTAACCATCTCCATAAAATGGCAAGAGGGGAATTAAAAAAATATATGATTAAGGAGTAGGAAAAACACTATGGGGAAAGACTTTCTTCCTGGAGAGACCCTCTGAAGAAGAAATGAAGACTCTTTGAACTGTGAAAACATAAAAGGCTCTGAGGGGATTTACATATAGATTTTCTCCCTAAGCTATGAAATCACTGATGCTTCTTTTTTGATTAAAACTGAAATAGATAAATAGTTGTTTGGATGGATAGAAATAAAGAAAAAAATGGGCAAAAATCTTTTGTTTATTTAGATGAGTCAAAGAGATGGTAAAATAATAAGTAATGAATTATACTCTTACTAATTAAAAAATTAAATGTAATCCAAAAAAATAAACTTTTTACTCCATTAGTTTCTCTACATACAATTAATTAGTATTTTTATTTTTAAATTGCATAAAATTGATTTATCATTTTAAGAAAATAAAATGTAAAACTGAAAAGAGAAATAAACTTTCTTGTGGAGCGCTAAAAGTAAACTTTTCTTATTCCAATTCATCCTCTGGAACAAATGGTCGAAATTTAATATTTCCAACTTATCCCCCTCCTGTCCATTTCCGTCCTTCCTATTCCTACTAAAATAAACATGGTAATAGATCCTTTTAATTGTTTTATGAATTCCAAAAATATAGATATGTTAGAGATAAAAATAAATATCAGAGTTATCAATTTTGTCACTTATTTGCATATAAAAACTTTCAATTTGTCTATATGTGGTGTTACGGACATTATTTCTAAGATATGGAATTTTTTTAAGCATGTCGATCGAACTTTTATGTTAATTTGGGAGCCAATTGTCAACCAGGTTACGACACCAGCGAAGTTGTTGATGATATGATGTGGAGAAACAATACATATTTGCTACTGGAAAATATATATTCATTCAAATAATAAATAGGATTCTTTAGATGTAAGATACATACATATATATGTATAAAAATTAGAACAACAACAACAACAAAACCTTATGCTACTTAAGAGCAAACAAACATTAAACATAATAAAAATCCCAGCTAAGAAAATACTTCTTAGACATGATAAAAGCAAAATAAAAATTATAAACCATTATCATCATAAATTAGTTCGTATTGTCTATAAATATTGACAGTGTCAAGGCTTAATTAAGTTATTATAAAAAAAATTCGTTTTATTGAGTGGTCAAAATATTTTTTATTTTCGTCTATGAACCCTGCGCTTTAATTTTGTTGTCAACCAAATGACGTGATCATTAATGTCTTCCCATCTCTAACTCACCAACCGACTTGTGTCCTCCCTCTCTAATCTCCTCTAACTTGCTTCTTCCCTACCAACGAGTTGGAGGAGATTGGAAAGGGAAGAAACGAGTTGATAGGTGAGTTGGAGACGAAAAGACAAAAGTGGTTGTCATGCCATCCCATCCTATTGACAGAAAAATCAAACAGAAAAGTTCTTTGACAAAAGATAAAAGATAAAAGATATTTTGAGCACTCAATAGAATAAAAATTTTTAAGTGGGACTCAATTGAAAATACCGAAATTTGAGTTACTTAAAACTTAATTAAGCCTAGTATCAATACAACTCCTTTTCTTGAGATCATCCAGAAAGAGAATAATTTATTAAGGGACAATGTCTCTATGTTTCTATATAACACATGCTTCTATGTCTCCTACAAGCTATGACAGGTAAAAATTACATTGAAACATACAAATATATCAAAAAAATGGAAAGAATTCAGTCTGATTCTATTCAATGCTGACAAGTAAAAAATTACATCGAAACATACAAACATATCAAAAAAAAAGGAAAGAATTCAATATGATTCTATTTATTGCTGACCTTTACCATTGCGTCTCGCATAAAATCATATTCAAACCGTTTTAGTTGCAGCTGAAGAACAGGTGGAAAATCAACGAACAAAACACCCTTCCTAGCTTCCTGGATGATGGATCGTAACAATAATGAAGAAAAATACCAAAATTAACAATATAAAAGAAATAGCTTTACAACAAAGCACGAAAGAAAAAACAAGTTCACAGGTTACTACCATTATGCCATCATGAAAAGCTTAGATGTACAGAGTATCACCTATGTAAAAGTCAAGGCAAACCCGTAAAAGTAAAAGTTCGAAAGGATTTCTATTGCTCTCAATATCTTGGCTACGTATATCTTTCACTCACAGCAAAAGTACAAACTTTTTCTATAGTTCTCCTTTTCTTCACACGGCTTGTTTATTTTATTTTGTTTTATTTTTAAATTATAAAATAAGAATAAAAAATACAGAATTTATTCATCAATTATAAATTTTTTATCAATACAAAAATTTAAATGTATCCTTATGTAATATTATCCATGGCCTTTTTTATTATTTAATAAAGAATCCCAGAAGTTTCTTTCAACATAAAAACTTTTCACTTGCATTTCCTTGTTAACAAAACCAATATATTTTATATTTCTGCAGAGCAAAAATTGAAGAAAATAAAGGAAAAATAAACAAAATAGAGTGAGGCTCATACAAAATATAAGAATCAACCGTTAAGTTTTAAACAAAAAACAAGGTAAAAAATTCAGTTTGACAACCAAAAAACAAAAAAAAAAAAAAAAAAAAAAAAAAAAAAAAAAAAAAAAAAAAAAAAAAAAAAAAACTTAACCTGAACATGGTGTAATGTAAGTTACCTTAAGAACGAAAGCATTTGCTGACAGCTTTGTAATTTTCGTGGATATAGCAATTGGCTTTACAAATTTTCCATCCTAAAGGTAAATGACATTGAGAAGGAAAACCATTAGCATTAGTTAAAAATATTACACATGCAATCTTCCACCACCTTCTCTCATCCCTAGCTTGTGAACACTCAAAAACATGGAAGTTATCTAATAACAGGTAACTGGTGCACTACCCAACAACCAAAAGAAACTCATTACAAAATTCACAAATTGTTTAATACAGATTGTTGACTCATAGCAATATTTCATCATGTAAAAAACTAGTTAGATGAAAAAAAACATCTTATTTCTTGTAGGAATGAATAGTTCAAAAAATAAACCTGTTGTTTGGTGCAGTAAGTGTTCTTTTCTTTAAGTGCTGCCAACTAAACATGATTCCGTATTTAATAGAACCATTTAGCTCATATATGACCAATAATCAGGTAAATTATAAATTCAGTAGCATATCCCCGCCCCCTATGAATCAAAAGAATACTATGACCAAGACAATACACATTCATCACTTGCATACTTGTCCCCATACGAGAAGTTTAATCAGCATAACAATATGAGTAACCAACAATTATTTACTGAGAATTCAATTTTCGAAAAAAATTACCAGAGGGTTCAATATATTGCACTTCTCATGGATTTCAGATCCAACATTAGACTGTCTAACTCTTCCTCCACGAACAAGTGCTTGAAACTTGACAATACCATACATAGAGCATAATGTAACAACAGCTTGCCTCCTAACCAAGTGCCCGCGAATGAGTGCTTGCAACCTTATTATGCCTTTCAGGGCCCTAAATGCTCTCCGAGCCTTCATGAAAGAACTCCCATTAGTTGAGGAACTATGCCAAACATTACAACTTACAACAAGTCATACAATCAAAACTTGACAAAGATAGTTCTGATAGGTCAAGAAATTGTTTGTACGACAGCCTTTCATGAACATATTTATCAATTATCAAATTGTAAGTGAAGAATTCAAGAACTTAAGAAAGTAAAAGATTTTACTGATGAAATACGGTTTCCTATAAAGAGTGATAAATTAAGAGTGTCATAGCAGCGGGAACCACCAAATCAGGCAGAGTTTATCTTCATTAAGAAAACAATTTCCCAAATAAGGACAAAATGAAAGATTATGAACTTTTTTTAGAAAAAAAAAATTATTGAAATTGCAACACGGACTTGACAGATACTCTCGACAAACACCGTCAGCCTCATAAAATTTATAAAATAAGGTCTCAAATTTGAAAAGATAAGGGGGAAGGGGAAAGACAAATTACAAACGCCCAGGGATTATAACTCTAAATATCACATTGAGCGTCAAGGTTGAGTTCTAATAATAATAAATAACATTGAATCCTCTAAACCTCTTAATTTCTTGATCCACCAAATCCTCAAATCATATGTCAAGTTAATTTACAATAATAGCAGAAAATAAATTCCACTCATTTTCTATCCTTTTTGCAGTATAGATTAAAACATAGCTTTCATATTTACAGTTCAATTTTGCTTCTTGATTAAAAGACATTAGCAATTTAATCACTAAAGTATTCTATAAAACAGTGAATTGTTTACCAAATAGCCCCTGAAAGCAGCTTGTGCCTTTGTTGCTGCTTCCTCCAGCTTCATTTTCTCTGGATCCAGTGCATCCTCTTCAGTAGATCCTACTAAGTCTATTTCTTGATTGCCAGGTAAAACATTTTCTGCTTCCTTGTTTTCCAGCTCTTGGACTTCATCATGATTGGGAACAGTATTGGAGGTTGGTTCTAAGGTCAAACCCGTTTCTGGCACCTTGGAGGTAACTATTACTCCTTCTTTTTTATTAACAAGCTTCTAAATGAAATTATAGTAAACTAAGTCAGGTATTGAATTACAGATGGGGAAGATCATATTAAATACTATCACTGTTGTTGAGAAAAATAACTTTAAGTGATACTTTCAACAATGTACCAGAATCTATAATTCCTACAAATATATGACTAACGCTAGGTTCTTTGCAAATTCAGATAAGTGCTAACAAAGGTCAGCACAGTGCAAAAATAGCAACAGAAGTTATGCCCCACAACAACAACACCAAACCAGGATGTATTATTTAAACGATAACAGAATTTGTGTCCTCCACTTCCTGCTTTCATTCTCTCTATCCATGACAACAATTGATTAACAGTACTGATGATGCCATTTGCATTAAAATTTAAAGGAAAAAAAAGTGCTACCAACAAGCCCTCCAACACATCTCACTTCGTATTTAATGAACCTCGCTCATGATTTTGTAGTTTTCAATAAATTTTATCCAATCAAAAAGTGTAAAAAAGAGTGTTAGAATGTCTTGCATTTTTCTTGAAGAAAAATAGATTAGGCTATTTATGTCATGAAAATTAATGTAATTTGAAAGAATATGTGCGAATGTATACGTGAAATAAGAATACAGATTAACAATGAACAGAAGTTGAAGATGCCTTAACTATCACAATATTACCTCTCTGCCTTTTGAAATATTCGATTTGGATGACTTTTTCCCAAACAGTACGGTTTTGATCCATTTTCCTGGTGACTTACCCATTGTGAGACCGGGACCTGTAAAAGAAGGTAAAACTGATCTCTAAATTGATCTCCATGATTGTTGTTTCATATTTGTAAATTTGAAAGTACATAATTATCCTGAAATCATGCAAGATGCCAGCTTGGCTGCTTAAATAGATCACCAAATTCAATTAACTTAGAGCAACTAAAAAAATTTACACTGAAACTCATCAGTTCCTTTAGTTAGCCAAGCATGTAGGAGGGATAAATCTTGAAACTGGCATGCCCTCTATTTGGTACGGGAAAGTATTCAGAAAAAAGAAAACAACAAAATGTTACGATTTTCAGAAAGAAAAAAAAAATAGGATCTCAGGCAAGGAAATCACATTAAATTTATAGTAATATTCAAATAATATCTGAAGAAACATGTCAGAGATACTATAGAAGTTAATAGACCTTTAAACAAAAAATAACAAGTCCCCCTTTATAAAAGGGCATGTGGCGATGGGTTCTGAATAAATTTAATTATGCAAAGAAAAAAACTTATGTACTAATAACTTTCTTCCCTTTCCGCAATATTTTTTAGGTGAGACAGAACAGCATGTTTTTCTTCCATGAGGATGCTAGTCTCAGAATAAATACCTTTCCTTATCAATAAAGAAGAATCATCAATGAATATGTAATCAACAAAAGAAAAAATATAACTTCCCAAATCAAAATCAAGTATTATCAACAATTTGGGATGACATAATTAATGACCAATCAACTATCAACAGTAAATAGGCATAGACATCATGCACAATTAGTACCATCTTTTTATCTGATGCAATAATACAGCACCAAAAAAATGGTATGATGTCTATATCCTTTTTAATATGATGCACCGTCACTCTTTGACTTTTTCCTAACCTCCACCGCTAAACCTCGACTAAAAAAACAAAAGCGCTATAAGCCACCGACAATCATAGCGTACGGAAAGGAAATGATGAAACAAAACACAATGCAAACTACGTTTGATCTCTGGAGCTCGAAGCTCCTGCTTGCAGAGTTTCGATCGAGCACTACAAATCCAAAAAATTACAGCTTGACAGTAATCAATCAAGAACCCGTAAGCACAAAACAAAAAAAAAAAAGTCATTGACGGACAGCAAAAAGGCCAATTTAAAATGCAAAAATTGAATTCACCAAAACCAAAACTCGAACATATTTCACTAGAAATGCCGGAACACTGAAAACGTATTAACGGCAGCAAAAAAGTAATTTGAAATGCAGCCATACAGAAACCCTAGAATCCACAAGATCTGCTGCGTGCAAGAACTAGGAGGCACAGAACACTGCTAGGTCCTTGAATCAGTGTCTGAAATTGGTGCTAACAAGCTAGAATGAGGGTAGATCTGAGGATTACCTGACCAATGTGGAACCTTTTCACTTCAAATCTACCATTCCTGTGAACCACAACCAAACAATGAGAATACAAAATTAAAATAATAATTTATTTCCTCATTTTTTTAGTTTACCATTCTAGAGCAAGTGGAGAAATATATAAACACTGGAGAGCAAAAAGAAGAGAGAGAACACAAGAAATTTGCGTACCGTGGAAAGGACAGAGAGAGAAGATTGATCTAAAGCTGCGTAAATTTTGTGGTTGCTTTGTTTGTTGCTGCTGCTCTCTGTGAACTGTGCTAGCTGGATGAGTGAAATTTGAAATAACAAAAATGTCTGAAAGAAAACGGAAAAGCTTGGATAAGTTGTAGGGAAGTCCCCACGTGTCATTCATGCACATGCTATAACCCTCGTCATAACCGTCCGTTTTAAAGACTTGGTGGGTTTGAATCGTTGACCATAGATAATCGTTTAATCAAAGGGTGGAAATGGGAGTTTGTGCTGTACTCGAGGGCAGGCTAAAAAAGAAGAAGTGGCTGTGATTTAATAGAAGGGTGTTTCTGGGAGTCCCGGTGCAGTTACTTCAAAACGAAGTGTTCCAGTTTCTTTAACCTTTAGGCCCCTGCATTTCGAAGTGTGGTTCACGCGGGGAGGCGCGTTTGGGAGAGTTGAACCGTTGGTTGAATTAGGTGGATGGCGGAGATGAAAGCGCGTGGCGTGCAGTGAAGGTGGTTTGCGTGGTGCGAGGTTTGGAAGCCACGGTGGCAGGAAATGTGTGGGAGATTGTGTGGAACATGCGACAAAAGAAAGAGGAGGATGTAACGGAGGGTGGTGTAGTGAAGTTAACGACCCCACCTAATCAACGCACCATATTTATGCCGGTTTTGTATTTAAGGACTGGGCATAGGTGATTTTCTTAAGTAAAATTTATTAGTTGTCTCTCTACAATCAATACAACAACTTAGAACTTACCAGTCCAAGTTCAACTACTATTATTTAGATTTTTAGTCTATATATTCAAATATCTCATTATTATTATTATTATTATTATTATTATTATTATTATTATTATATGACTACAAGAATTTGAGAGTTGCTAAATTTGTTTTCGAATATTGAATTTGTTAGTGTCTTCAAATATTGAATTATCACTTCACTTATATCTTGAAAAGTTTTTAAAAAATCGTAATGGTGTGTTCTTTTATTCTACTCTTTCATTTATTGTGTTTTTTAATTTACCTTACTTTTTATTCTATGTTTTCTTCTTAGTTTAAAGTTTAACGGATTTTCATGATAAAATTATTATGTTCAAACTATTTTAAGACTTTGATAGTTTTTTAAGATATTAAAACGGACTTCATTGATTGCCAATAATTAGAAATTATGATAAAATGAATTTGATCTAATGAACTGACTTAAATAATACTTAGTCAAACTCTCATTTCGTTTATGATCCGACTAGTTTTAAATCAAAGTTAATAAGAATATTTTTAGATTGACTTACTTTAAAAAAAATAATTGTAATTTTTAAAAATAAATATAATATTTAAAACAGTTTTATCAAGACCTTTATACGGTAGAAAATATAAAATATTTAAAAGTTATACAAAGACATATATTTATTTTGTGTACACAGTTTCTTACAGTTTTATTATTTAAATAATTACTTTTTCAAATTCAAATAATTATTCAAAATAAAAAATCCACTTACACAATAAAAGAATTACCTGCAATCAAATTTAAAAAAGATATTTAATTTTATAACTACTTTTAATAAAAATGTTTTAATTATTTAATACTATATTTTATTTAAATAATTATTATAATGATAATAAATTAATTTGTCAAAAGAAAAAAGTAGATCCATAACAAGAACATAATTTCTTACAATTTTACCTTTTAAATAACGACCTTTAAAATTTAAATAATTACTCAAAATAAAAATAAAAAACACTTATGCAATAAAAAATACCTACACTAAAATTAAAAAAATATATTTACTTATATAATTACTTTTAATGAAAAGTGTATAATTTAGGAATATATTTTATTTAAATAATTATTGTAATATTAATTATTTATTTATCAAGAGAAAAGTGGTCAGTATTTAGATTATTTCTGTTTTAATAAATACACATAATTGAATTATTTATTTAATAAAATAAATAATTGAATAATTTTTTATTTCAAATTAAATTTTCTTTTTAAAAATAACGGTTAGTCATATGTACAATAATTTATTCTTTAATAAATAAATAAAAATTATGATCATCTATCCTTTTAGTAACTAATTAATACTATTTACCCTTTTCAAAAATAGCAGTTACATACATAATAATTTACCTTTTAATGTACATAATTTATTTTTAAATACATAAAAGGTGGGTGTTAAAGTCAATACAGTTATTATATAGTGTATTTTATTTCCTACTCAAATATTTTTAAAAATATTTTATACATTTATCAATTATAAACAAAATATTATTATTTGTTTGATGAAATAAATTATTAATAAATTTACATTTTTTTTATTTTAAAACAACTAAATAACTTTTTAAAAAAAATGGTTACATCACTTGTAATGTTGTTTTTGTAAAATTATATATATATACATGTATATATATATATATATATGAATGATAAGTTATCTGTAAAACTTTGAACCAAAACAATAGATAAAAGAGAGTAGTTTAGTTTTTAAATAATATCTTAAAATATAGGAGTTAGATGTGAATGTGATATGGTTATGTTTTTTTAAATTCTTATATGAATATGTTTGTTAATGGAATTGATATTTAAATAAAAATTTATTTTATTTTGAATACCTTAATGTTGTGCTCATGTCTTAATGTTAAAATATTAAATATGGAGGAATTATTTAAGTTGTGATTAATTGAAATTTTAATGTGTTAAGTTTGGCAGAAAATCTTAATTTTTATTTAGTCTCATTAGTAAAGACGGTTGAAAATTAATAAACTAACTTCTAAGAGAGAAGAGAGAATATGAAGAAGAGGAAAAGAGAAGTAGAGGAACTCTTGGTGTTGTGTGATTTTCGGAGTAAAGAGGGACTCTATTTATAGAGGAAAGGTGAGGAGTGATGCACAATTTTTGAAAGATATTTCTTCCAACGTTTGAAAGTGTGCCCAACAACCCACGTTCTGAAAATTGTTTTTATTCCATCAGATTGTGATCACTAAATTTGGTGGCTAAATAAAGAGATACAAGAAAGCTCACTTACATACATAAAGTAAAAGGTTTAACAATAATGATCAAGAAGTTTAATATGACAAACAAACATGTAAAGCTAAATACACCAAGAAACTGCATCGATAAAGTATAAAAACGTTGGAAAGACAATTTCAACTCAATAGGTGAATTAACAATGCAAAGCAATATCTATAACAAGTACTTATGCTAAAAGAATTTGTTAAATGTTGTGTGCGAAAAAAAAAAATGGTCATATTAGTTTTTATGACAAACAAAACAAAATAAAAACACATAAAAACATTGAATTTTATGAATTTGAAAAGTTCTTACAGAGATAATATGCATGCATTAAAAGTTATTAATCAACAGTTAAACAGATTTTAAAAATAAATTATTTTATATAAGCTTGGAAATACTTATATACTTGAACCTCCTAAGAGATGTTTCCTTTGTTAGACTTCAACAAGAGGATTGTGGAGACAAATTGCATAAGTTAATGCAAAGATTAGGTACAAACATAATAAAGCTTCAATGATCAAATTTACTACGAATCACTAAAGAATTCAAAGGGATCATAAATGTGACACAGACACATAAATTACATAATTACATAATATGTTTCTAAATATAAAGTCTAATAGAAAAAGAAATAGAAAGTAGAATAAATGTAAAACATAATTAATACATCATATTTATATATTCAAATTGTTTGCAAATGGATTGAAAATTCAAAATACTCATCGAAGATGTAGATATTTAACAATGCAGAAAATTTCATTCACTATGAAAAGCGAAGACACAAAAAAAAAAAAATACTATAAAATATTGAGTTCATTGTCTACATGTGTTATTTGAGAACAGTTAAAAAAGAGTTGTGTAAAAATCATTGTAAAAATTTTATTGTGTGAATAACTTTTTTTTATAAGGAATATAT
>Ga0099824_1000825_pt1 | contig 40572 bp, 18 predicted proteins | sample SiratrowhiteBW_FD_76837 | JGI IMG/M metagenome (GOLD analysis project Ga0099824, IMG submission 76837) | Root nodule microbial communities of legume samples collected from California, USA - Siratro white BW | ecosystem: Host-associated > Plants > Roots > Nodule | place: USA: California... | reverse complement strand
TTTGCCACATTGTGTTTGTGTATCAGCCCATAAAAATGTAATATTTGAGCACATGTTAAATTTCCCACAATATGTATATGTATTAGCCCAAAAAAGATAATATTAGTCCACATGTAATATTTGTCACACTGTTTCTATGTATCAACCCAATAAAAGGTAATATTTGTCACATTGTGTATATGTATCAGCCCACAAAAAAGTAATATTTGCCCACATGTAATATTTGTCACATTATGTATATGTATCAGCTCACAAAAAGGTAATATTTGCCCGAATGTAATATTTTTGTGTATGTATATCAGCTTACAACAAGGTAATATTTGCCCACATGCAATATTTGCCACATTGTATATATGTATCAGCCCACAAAAAGGTAACATATGCCCACATGTAATATTCACCACGTTATGTATATGTATCAGCCCACAAAAAGGTAATATTTGCCCACATGTAATATTTGTCACATTGTGTCTATGTATCAGCCCACAAAAAGATAATATTTGCCAAATTGTGTATGTATCAACCCACAAAAAGGTTACAATTGTCCACATGTATATTTGTCACATTGTATATATGTATCAGCCCACAGAAAGGCAACATTTGCCCACATGTAATATTTGTCACGTGTATATTTATCAACCCACAAAAAGGTAGCATTTGTCCACATGTAATATTTGCTACATTGTGTTTATGTATCATCCCACAAAAATGTAATATTCGCCCACATGTAATATTTGTCATATTATGTATATTTATCAGCCCACTAAAAGTTAGCATTTGCCATATTGTGCATATGTATGAGCCCACAAAAAGGCAATATTTGCAAACATGTAATATTTGTCACATTGTGTGTATGTAGCAGCCTACAAAAATGTAATACCTGTCAAGTATTTGCCCACTTGCAATATTTGTCACATTGTGTATATGTATCAGCCTATAAAAATGTAATATTTGTCTACATGTAATATTTATCACATTGTGTCTATGTATCAAATCATAAAAAGGAAATATTTGCCCACATGTTATATTTGTCACATTGTATGTGTTAATCCACAAAATGATAATATTTGCCCACATGTAATATTTGTCACATTGTGTTTGTGTATCAACTTATAAAAATGTAATATTTGCCCACATGTTATATCTCCCACATTGTGTATATGTATCAGCCCACAAAAGGGTGATATTTGCCCACACGTAATATTTGCTACATTGTGTGTATGTATCAGCCCAAAAAATGGTAATATTCGACACGTTGTGTATATGTATCAGCCAACAGAAAAGTAATATTTGTCCACATGTAATATTTGTCATATTGTATCTATGTATCAACCCACAAAAAGGTAATATTTGCCACATTATGTTTATGTATCAGCCGACAAAAATATAATATTCGCTCACATATAACATTTACCACATTGTGTATATATATAAGTCTACAAAAAGGTAGTATTTGCTCACATGTAATATTTGCCACATTTGTATATGTATCAGCCACAAAAAGGTAATAATTGCCTACATGTAATATTTGCCACATTGTGTACATTTATCAGTCCAAAAAAGATAATATTTGTAACTTTGTATATATAAATATCAGCCCACAAAAAGATATTATTTGCCACTTTGTGTATATGTATCTTCCCGCAACTAGGTAACATTTGCCCACATGTAACATTTGTCACATTGTGTATATGTATCAGCCCACAAAAAGAGAACATTTGTCCACATATAATATTTGTCACGTTATGTATATGTATCAGCCCACAAAAAGGTAATATTTGCCCACATGTAGTATTTGCCACATTGTGTGTATATGTATCATCCCACAAAAAGGTAATATTTGTCACTTTGTGTATATGTATTAGCCCACAAAAAGGTAATATTTGCCCACATATAATATTTGTCGCACTGTGTATGTGTATCAGCCCACAAAATGGTAATATTTGCCCACATGTAATATTTGTCACATTGTGTATATGTATAAGCCCACAAAAAGATAATATTTGCCTACATGTAATATTTGTCGCATTGTGTATATGTATAAGCCCACATATAACATTTGTCACATTGTATATATGTATCACCCCACAAAAAGGGAACATTTGCCCACATGTAATATTTGTCACGTTATGTATATGTATCAGCCCACAAAAAAGTAATATTTGCCCACATGTAGTATTTGCCACATTGTGTGTACGTATCAGCCCACAAAAAGGTAATATTTGTCACTTTGTGTATATGTATCTTCCCGCAACTAGGCAACATTTGCCCACATGTAACATTTGTCACATTATATATATGTATCACAGCCCACAAAAAGGAAACATTTGTCCACATATAATATTTGTCACGTTATGTATATGTATCAGCCCACAAAAAGGTCATATTTGCCCACATGTAGTATTTGCCACATTGTGTGTATATGTATCAGCCCACAAAAAGGTAATATTTGCCACTTTGTGTATATGTATCAGCCCACAAAAAGGTAATATTTGCCCACATGTAATATTTGTCGCACTGTGTATGTGTATCAACCCACAAAATGGTAATATTTGCCCACATGTAATATTTGTTGCATTGTGTATATGTATAAGCCCACAAAAAGATAATATTTGTCCACATGTAATATTTGTCGCATTGTATATATGTATAAGCCCACATGTAACATTTGTCACATTGTATATATGTATCACCCCACAAAAAGGAAACATTTGCCCACATGTAATATTTGTCACGTTATGTATATGTATCAGCGCACAAAAAGGTAATATTTGCCCACATGTAGTATTTGCCACATTGTGTGTACGTATCAGCCCACAAAAAGGTAATATTTGTCACTTTGTGTATATGTATATTCCCGCAACTAGGCAACATTTGCCCACATGTAACATTTGTCACATTATATATATGTATCAGCCCACAAAAAGGAAACATTTGTCCACATATAATATTTGTTACGTTATGTATATGTATCAGCCCACAAAAAGGTAATATTTGCCCACATGTAGTATTTGTCACATTGTGTGTATATGTATCAGCCCACAAAAAGGTAATATTTGCCACTTTGTGTATATGTATCAGCCCACAAAAATGTAATATTTGCCTACATGTAATATTTGTCGCACTGTGTATGTGTATTAGCCCACAAAATGGTAATATTTGCCCACATGTAATATTTGCCGCATTGAGTATATGTATAAGCCCACAAAAAGATAATATTTACCCACATGTAATATTTGCCGCATTGTATGATGTATAAGCCCACAGAAAGGTACTATTTGCCACTTTGTGTATATGTATCAGCCCACCAAAAGGTAATATTTGCCCACATGTAATATTTGTCGCATTGTGTATGTGTATCAACCCACAAAAAGGTAATATTTACCCACATGTAATATTTGCCCACATGTAATATTTGCTGCATTGTGTATATGTATAAGCCCACAAAAAGGTAATATTTGCTCAAATGTAATATTTGACACATTGTGTCTATGTATCAGTCCACAAAATAGTAATATTTGGCCACATGTAATATTTGTTACATTGTGTATCTATATCGGCCCACAGAAAAGTAATACTTGCCCACATGTAATATTTGCTACACTGTGCTACATTATGTATATGTATGAGCGCATAAAAAGGTAATATTTGCCCACATATAATATTAGCCTTAATGTATCTATGTATCAGCCTATAAAAAGGTAATATTTGCCCAGATGTTATATTTGTCACATTGTATATATGTATCAGCCTACAAAAAATAATATTTATCATTGTATATACATTTCAGTATAGGGAGACTTTACTCTTCTAACTTTTGGCATTTTGGAATTCAAGATGCAGTAGCTAAACACAAGATCTGTAACATTTCAAACAACCCAAAGTAAATGGATTACGTAAAGAAATACCAATTGTAATTGAATATTTAAAGCACAACAAGCTCTTTATATTGAAAAGATCCACCCTTCACGTCATTAGAATTCTCTACCCCTTATTACTGCCCAAAATGTTCCGGAGAAAGACATAAAACTATGTAGAGTTTGATAGTACATAAATTAAACAAAAGGTCAAATGCTTAAAATTTTATAAATTTTAAAGAAATGAGAAGGCATAGAAAACATCAGAAGATACCGCATAATTGAGTTTTCTAGTAAATCCCATGGATCAAGAAGTTAAAACTGTTCATTTTTTTTATCAATATTAATCCAACTTTAGACATTAACAAGTTGCACATGCCCTTAATTCCGTCATATTTCATAGACACTAATAAATAGTATATAAAAATTATAAACAGAAAATATAGAGAACTTGTATTAACAACAATTACAAACTAATCAAAACAGACCAAAGAACTTCATTTTTGTTAATAAATACTTAATATCAAATAGCACTGTGAAGCAGAAACATAAGCACAAAAAAACATACATCCACAATGAAATTCCAGCATCCCACCCATAAAATAAACTATTTTGTCGAGGAAAGAGGTATAAGTTCAAACTTTTATTCCAATTTCAAAGTGCACTTAGATATTCTGAAATTCGATACATACTAAGGATGTCTACTGCTGCTACTGCATGTCTCCAACAAAAGCCTCAAAACTTAATTTCACAAGGTATGCAGAACTCTGGATAATATTGAAGTGAGAATCTAAGGAAGAATACCAAAGCTTCAGAACTAGTGGCTTTGCAATAGATGAATTAGTATGATTAACTATATATAGACAGCTACAGCTTTCAGTTTTCTCGTGACAAAAACCAATAAACCCAAGATAAAAGACAAAATATAGGTAATTGTTTATTACATAAAGACACAAACAACACTCGGCATTCTTCTAAAACAATTCTTTATACCCCTATAAACTATTATTTGATATACTATTATAGTGGCTTCATCTAGTTATTGATTTATCACGGGAAAAGCATGAAGAAAGGGAGTGAAAGTTATCAACACCAACCAAAAACAAGGCTGCAGAACTAAACAAGTACTGGAATTCAAGAGCTTGTTTGAAGTCCTACGTAGGTTAAGAATGGGTTAGATGAAGATAATATAAGAAAACAGACCCCTATACCCAATTTCTTAAAGTTTTGGGTGAAGAGTGGGTGTCATATGTTCACTCATGTAATCCATTGCTAGGCCCAGTGGTTACTTTCCACCTCCCTGGACCACAACAATCAACAATTTGGCTGGTTCTCTCTTAAATGTTTTTTCCTGGCCTTTCTAAATTGCATATACCCAATTCAGAAATATATTTTATTCAAATGCATATTTTTATTGAGACTTTCAATTAGGTACAAGCTTGAGTTATAGATGAACTGGCGTAAAGGAAGCCAAAGGTAGAAAGCACCCTATAGGCACTAGGGAGGTAAGAGGTAACAAAAAGTACACACCATACTGAAGGAATTAACAATAGAAAAAGAAAAAAATATATATATATATATATTTGACTATTTTGCATGATTTTCCATAAAACTAAAACTATCTAATCCAGCATAATAGTATCAAAGAAGAAATAAAAGAGTATGATGTTCAACTAACAGAGCTGTAAGATTCCTGCTGATAAGGGTTCCAAAGACCAACAACTAGTCGTTGTTTTAGCATACTAACTATTTTCCCAATTTATCAAGTTAAACAACTGAGATTCAGAGGTTTTTATCCCTGTAATCCGCTGAAACATTCTAGTGCTGCCTCAATCTCTTAGGCAGGTTTTTTTGGAGCCTTTAACTACAATTAAGAGAATTAAAACTCCTTTATTTTTTATTTGATTCTAAAAAATTCTCACTTCTCAGCCAACTCAAATATGAAAGTTTGAACTTGGGATTCTGCTTTCCCATAAAATCATTCTCTTAACTTCATAAAAAGTTCACTATTGACAAAGTACAGATACAAATTGATAACTCTCTCTGGGGTCAAATTCCTAGTTGGGCACAACAGTTCTAACATGCATGTTACTCGCATTGATCGCCTGTTATCCTTACATCCATGTTTTCCACACAATTGTTTCAACATAAGGACATTTTCCAATGTAAAGCACCTTTCGGAGCCCTTCTAGTTCGGAGTAGTTTTAGTGTTAGGAACATTGAGAAGTCCATGATGAAATTGGAATTATTAATTAATAAACAAAAAAAATCAAGCAATAAGAGTTTATTGATTGCCTTCTTTTCTTCCGAAAGCAAGAGCCATAGTTAACGAACCAGACACTAACTCCACCAAGAACAATCAAGACACGGCTACTGAGTAACAGAAAAAGAACAAAAAAGAAATTAAAGATAATATGCTAACAACAAAGAGTCACGAATGCATGACGTGTTGCAATTGAATTGATCATAAACGAGGCCGATATTTAAAAGAAAAACACAAAGAACACAACGATGAACATTTGACAGCAATTGGCTTAGCATAAAGAATCGAACCAAGCGCTGACCTAATTTGTGTAGGCAGCATCAGAGAAAAAAATAGAAGATGAAAGCAATAACGAAAAAGAAAAATAAAAATTTGTAGAATGAGAGAGTAAAAGAGTAAGGGTTAACCTGAAAAGTGGAAAGTGGCGTAAGGAGAATGCTAAGGATTAGAGATCACGTATTGGCCATGAACAGCACAATGAAAAGGGTTCGTTTCGTTCGGTTTCGAAATTGAAAGTGGAGACCAGAATTTTCCAATTCCCGAAATGGAGTTAAAACGGAGATTTTCGTCGCTATAAACTTATTCAGTTTTCCTTTTGTCCTTATCTTACTTTATCATAAACAGATATAATATTCTCACATGATGTAATGCTATTTTCTTACCGTATCGCATCATCTTATCTTATAATCTTGAAATAATATCATAATCTAATAAAAGGAAAACAAATCTAGATAAGAATTTCTCCCGGAATTAATGTTACTTTTATAAATATACATTAAATTAAATAAATTGGGAAATATAAAAATTAAAAACAATAAAAAATTGTAATCGATAATTGCATTTTGGGAAAAAAATGAGTATTAGCTTCTTTAATATTTGAATATACCTTTATGTAGGGACACTAACATATCGCATCAAATTTCCTTATTCTTGTAGGTTATATCCCATTTTCCACATTTGCAAGCTCAAAAAAAACGTTGCCGCCAAAAGCATGAGTTTTGGGGACCAGAAATGCTCTGAATGGGTCTCTCTTGGGAACACTTACTTTCTTTGATGACAACATGCTGAGAAAATTGCAACACTTTCTCCTAACTTTCACCTTGAGGACAAGGTGACTTTCGAGAGGGGAATGATGTTAGCCATGGGAGATTCAGTTTTGATTTTAACCGAAAAAGAAGAAAGCAGCAGCAAAATTGGGAGATTTAGATTTAAAATTCTATTTTAAATTTTCAATTTGAATAGATAGGATTGGTTTTGGTATTATGTTACAAAAATTTAGTACAAATAAAAGTGAATCAACTTATTAATTTTAATTATTAATTTTTATTCTTTGTAATTACCTTTGGGATTTGGATGATTACAGGAATTAACAAAGGGAAGGATTGCATTAGGGATTTGATTCCTAACATAATATTTGTCATGTATCAACCCACAAAATACAAAATGATAATATTTGGCTACATGTAATATTTGCCACATTGTATATATGTATTAGCCCACAAAAATGTAATACTTGCCCAATATTTGCCAGATTGTGTATATGTATCAGCCCATAAAAAGGTAATATTTGCCCATATGTAATATTTGTCACATTATATCTATGTATCATACCATAAAAAGTTAATATTTGCCTACATGTTATATTTGTCACATTATATATATGTATCAGTCCACAAAAGGATAATATTTGCTCACATGTAATATTTGTCACATTGTGTCTGTGTATCAGCTCATAAAAATGTAATATTTGCCCACATGTTATATTTGTCACATTGTGTATATGTATCATCCCACAAAAAGTTAATATTTGCCCACACGTAATATTTGCCACATTGTGTCTATGTACAGGCCTATATAAAGATAATATTTTTCACATTGTGTCTATATATCAGCCTACCAAAAGATAATATTTGCCCACATGTAATATTTGTCACATTGTGTATATGTATCATTCCACAAAAAGGTAATATTTACTCACATGTAATATTTGCTACATTGTGTATATATATCAGCCCAAAACAAGGTAATATTTGCCCACATGCAATATTTGCCACATTATATATATATATATATATATATATATATATATATATAACCACAAAAAGGTAATATTTGTCCACATGTATTATTTGTCACATTATGTAAATGTATTAGACCACAAAAAAGTAATATTTGTCCACGTGTAGTATTTTCCACATTGTGTATATGTATCAGTCCACAACAAGGTAATATTTGTCCACATGTAATATTTGTCACATTGTAAATATGTACCAGCTAAAAAAAAGGTAATATTTGCCCACAATAAGTAGGGGTTTCCTTTAACCATTTTATTTTCAAAATTGGTAAATGCTTCGAAGTTTCTTCTACTTATAATCCCTTGAGCAATCAACCAAAACTGAGGGTATACAAGGCACAATCCATATTAGCTTAATATTCATACAAGGGACAATCCAATGGTCATTAAATTTTGCTATAAAAATGTGCAGATTCATGAGTCCAAAAAAGCATGTGTAGCTTCTTACCCAAGTTTGGTGCAGAATGATATCCTGTGGTTCTGGCCCAATAGTGATCCTCAATATAAAGATATTATTACAAGAAAAAGGCCCCCACACATACCAGAATTAGATGATCCATCTTTTACTAAATTAATGGGAAACAGAGACATTCCTTACGGGTATGATCTTTAGACTGATATGATCTTTCCTGTATTGTAGAGCTACAGATATGTAAATGACTCACTTTCTTTTAGCTGAAGCACTTCTAATTTGTTTTCTTTTTCCTTGTGATTAGTAATCGGCACAACTATGCTGATTCTGGAACATGAAAACAACTATATAAGCATTACATTATGCATAGAATTTGCATACTAGGGATGACAACCATATCTCTTTCTCTATGTGTCTTTCTTACAAAATGATTATGCAATTTTAGGTATGAAGTACTGATCGAAAATCTTATGGATCCTGCACATGTTCCATATGCACGCTATGGACTAATGCGTACTGCAAAACCAAAAGGTAGGGTTGTAAGATATATCTTTCTTCACTTGCTAAATTTCTATTTACTATATATAGGACACTTACATATGTAGAGCTGGTTGACAGTGAAAGCTGATAGAGAGGGGGGCAGGCCACTTGAATTGTCTATTGAAAAGTTAGACATCAATGGTTTTACAGCAGATCAGGGTTGGAGCAAAGGCAAATTTATGCCACCTTGCATTTTTTATGTGTATTCTCTGGATCAACCAGCATCACCTGGTGAAACTAAGGTAACGTTGCTGAGCAGATATTATCTTTAGATCAGAAACTATGCAGCCAATTTTTCTACGGCTGTTTATACTTGAATAATGTCTATTAAACTCAATGCAGAAGCCATCGGCTCAGAAGAAGTTTTCCTTAATCTTTGTTTGTGTGCCGGTTAGTCATGGTAAAAGCAGATTGTTATGGTGCTTCCAAGAAACTTTGGATTGTGGATGGACAAAATTGTACCACGATGGATATTTCATGTAACCTGATTCTAGACTCAGATTTATATCTCCTCCATGTTGAGGTATATCCTGTCATAATTTATTATTGAGGAAGAGGATGGTGTAGGGACAAGGCTGTGGTTAGCATTGTGGGAAGGTGGCTCGTCGAGCACATGGTGGTTCGGCGGTAAGGAAGTTTGGTGGTTGGGCGATAAGGAAGTTTGGTGGTACGGAGGTGATGGAGGTTAAGGGGATGAGAAGCGAGCGACGGCACTCGGTGACAGCAACCCTTCCCGTCCCAGCGTCGGCGTGCGACGGTGATGGGCAGAAGAACGAGGCTGCGAGCTAGAACAGAGTCGGGTTTCATGAGGGTTCCCGTGGCTGTGGCGCGAGCGGAGAGTGGCCAGGCTTGACGACAACGGAGTAACATGTCGGAAATCCCTCAGCCGCGGCGGTGATTTCATCTTTCCTTTTCTTTTTCCTCTTTCTTTAATTTCTTCATTTCTGATTCAATTTCTTTCTTGATTTTTCTTGATTTCTTGATTATGAGTATTTACAGGAGCAAGTCATAATTTAGGCAAAACTTAATCTCTATAGCAAGAGTATCAATCAAATAATAACATTTTTTTTTCTGTTTCGCAGCAAAGAATAAAAGAAGAGAATGAATCATCAATACGAACAGAAGGAAGGATTGTATAAAAAACTCAACATTTGCTATGACATTAAAATTCTAAAACCTGTACTGGATACCTCTCCTGATTTCGCTTGGCTTCTTTTCGTTTCTACCGTTTTCTTTCTTCTTTCTGATTGTCTCTTTCTTTCTGCTTTCCCCAAACTCTTCCCTTTCGTTTCTTTCCTGGCTCTTCTTTTGCTTTTCAATCTTTTCAGAAAATGAGCATGTGAAAGAACTCTTGTATGAATGTATGGGATCGTGAGTTCAAATGAATTTTGGAACAAGTAAACTCGAAGGAAGAGTGAAGTTGTTAGTACTATAGTTACAGCACTGTAATAATGGGTCACCAGATGTCATGACTAGGACCATGCATTCCTCTGGGATGTATATCCAAATATATGCATATACATAGCAAAGCTACATACAAGTAAAGTCACTGCCACTTGATTTGACTTTTATAATTTTACAAGTTAATATAAGATTATAGTTAACAAAGGGGTCTTTGAAATTACACTTTAAATTTTAAATTATAAAATATAAATTTTTTAACTTAACTCTTGATATTAGATATTTAACTTTCGGCTTCTTTAATCTCCAACTATAAAGAAAAGGTTATGAGAATTTTAACTATATAAGAACTTACAATCTTTATCTTTAGACACTTACCACTATGAAAATTATTTTTCAAAACATTTATAGTCATATAAAATTACTTATAATTGTTAACAAATACATGAAAAAAAATATCTCATACCTAAGTAGCATAATTTCTTTTTAGAATAAAGTACGACAACGAATTCAATATGTTTATAATACTACTTGAATATTTTATAAAATAATTAATATTAACATATTATTCAAAATTATGAAAAGATAAAGTTTAAAAATTTGATTATCTTTTATCTCATATATGATATATTATTATTACGTGAACATTAAAAGTTATAAGATTATATTATTAACAAGTAAATATAATTACAACATAAAATCATATAAGTATATAATATTACAATATAAATTCATATAACGTCCGGATAAATAATATTTTTAAAAATTAAAAATAAAAAAATGTGAATAAAGAGTTTTTTATATAATAATAAAAAATAATATAAATAATTAAAAATAAAAAAATTGATGATTTGATTATGTGAGTTACGTTATGTTATGTTAGACTGTTCAAAATTATTCTTGCTCTAGAGGTAAAATATGAGTGAAAGAATAAATAATGACATATCTCAAAACACCTCTCTTTAAAATAAAGAATTAAAAAAATATAAAAGAATTAGAAAAAAATACAAATTAAAAAAAAATAAAAAAATCCTCCACTCTCCCGGACTTATCACTCAATCTCAATTTCTCAAAAAATAATAATAATAATAATAATAATAAAATTATAAAATATAAACTTTTTAACTTAATTCTGGAGATGAGATATTCAACTTTCGGGTTCTCCAATCTCCAATTATGAAAAGAAAGTCATAAGAATTTTAACAATTGAAGAACTTACAATCTCCATCTTAATGAGACACTTACCACCATCGAAATCATCTCTCAAAACATTTGTAAGCATATAAAATTACTTATAATTTCCAACAATACATGAAGAAAATATCTCACACACCTAAGTAGCAGTGTTTCTTTTAAGAATAAAGTAGTGCGACGGATGCAATATATTTACAATATTACTTGAATATTCTATAAAAATAATTAATATTAACAAATTATTTAAAATTATGAAGATATAATATTTAAAAATTTCATTATCTTTCATCTCATATATGATATATTATTATTACATGAAAATTAAAAGTTATAAGATTATATTATTAACAAGTAAACAGTATTACAACATTAAGTGATATAAGTATATAATATTACAACATAAAGTCATATAAGTATATAATATTACAACATAAATTTATATAAGTATATTATTACAATAGTAATATTATCTCTAACTTAATTTTTAATTAATATCTATATCTATGTTTTTTTTTTATTCCTTTGTTTATGTATTCAATCAATGTCAAAGCATCATTTGCATATTAATTTTTGTTGAGTTTTATGTTTATTCTTCATTACTAACTAAATTAGTATATCAAGAGATCATAAATTCCACTTTATTAAGAGTTTGATCTAAAAAATTAAATTCTTAATAAAAATATTTGGTGTAGCATAGGAAAATTTTGTTTAAAAGTATACACCTACATAATATTGACAAGTCAAAATATTTTAAATTTATCAACAAACAAAATAAACACTAATTAATCATTAATAATAAATCAAATATATAGAAAATCATAAAACAATATGAATGAATAATGACAACAATAACATTGTAACTTCATAACCAAACTCAAAAATAACAAATATCTCAAGATAATATTAAAAAAAAACGGTAGAAGAAGTGAAAATTCTTGTTTATTTTAGAATTTATAAATATATTTAATTAAAAATAACAAATATCATCTCAATAAAAAAACAGTACATTAAATCATTATGTGAGCATTGAGACAATATAATTTGCAAACATATTTATAATAACTACCATTACACTATTAGGTATAAGTGTGTGTCAGTCTAAGTTCCACATTAGGTATAAATGAGTAAGTTGAGCAATATATAAGAAAGAAAACTCATAAACCTATTGCCTTAAGATTTTGGATTGAAGATAGTGTCATTTTCTTATGTGGTTTGGCTTATATCTCATTCTTATGAGATCTTTCCGATTATGTCTCATTAGATTCTCTCAACAAACGGTATCAGAACAGAAGGTTCGTGTCGACGTGACGTTGACCGGCTCATAAGGTACCGACGAGTGTAGAAAAGGGACTCTCACTTTAGGAGAAGATTGTTTCTCACTCGAGGACTTGAGGGAGAGATTGCTAGGTATCTAAGTATGAGTCAAAGTCTCACATTGAATAGAAACGAATAAGTTGAACAATATATAAGAAAGAAAATATGCCTTAAGATTTTAGGTTAAAGGTGGTGTCATTTCCTTATGTAGGTTGACTCATTTCTTATTTTTACGAAATCTTCCTAATTATGCTTTCTCATATTCTCTCGCGACATTGTTTCAAGTTTAAACACTTAAATATTATTCAAAATTCTCATTAAAAAAATAACAAGTGAAATAAATTGTCTAGAGCTAAAAGTAAATTTTATTTAGATTCATTTTAAACCGAAAAGAATTTTTTTTATCAACACTTAAAAAGAATTTGTAATTTCTAATATTATTTAATACAAACTTCAAATATAAAACTCAAACATTCTTAGAAAACAATTTTATAAAAAGTGTTTTTGAAATCAAATTAGGTAATTTGATTTATAGTAAAATTTGAGAATGAATTTCACCAGCGATGAGGAATAAATAAGAAGATTGAATAAGTGAAATGAGAAGAAAGAAAAGGCACAAGAGGGAAAGTGTTACATGATTGGTAAGACCTCTAATAAAATAATAATATTTTATTTTTGTAGATTATTTATCTTAAATTATTTTATATTCTAAAACAAACAGGAAGTGAAATCTGTGTGTATGATGGTGATTAAGGGAGAGTAAATAGGAACAAGTAAACAGAAAAGAGTGAAGCTGTTAGTATACTTACAGCACTGTAATGACGGGTCACCAGATTCAGATCCACCGTCGCCATCATCAGCAGCATCGTCACGGTCATCATTAACCTCTTTCTCTAACCCAACATCCTTCTCTTTCTCAGATTCAGATCCCAAACCCTAAAAATGAAGGACTCCAACTCCACCACCAGTACCAACACTGCCACAACCGAACCCATTGCCCAAAACATCATAAAACTCATAAGCAACCTTTGTTTCTCCGTCTTCGTCTTCTCCGTCCTAATTTTCACCGTCATCGCCATAACCTACCAACCCCCAGACCCATGGCTCCAGTCCACACCAGCCCTAACCAACCTCTTCACCCAATCCGAAAACGCCACCTTCCAAATCGACTCCTCTGTCATCAAAACTGGCGAGGACCTCGCCCCCTCGCCTCAGGACCCTCCCCTACCTCCGCCGCCGCCCTCCGTCGCTGCCGTAACTGAAGCCGTCATCGAGAAAGCCGAACAGCGAATCCTAAATTCCACTGCCAACTCCACAGCCCCGCCGCTTCCCTCTGTCGCCGACTGTGACTTAACCCTAAATTGCTCCGATCCTCGCGTCCTTATTGCTGTTCAGAGGTTTAACCTCCGCGCGTTCAAGTCCATTGCCTTCTTCGACTATCAGCCGCCTGTGAACGGCTCCTCCACCGGCGAGTGCGACGTCGCGTGGCGCTTCCGGAACAAGCGCGAGCGCTCGTGGCGCAAGTACCGCGATTTTCGCCGCTTCAAGATCAGCGTCACCGACGATTGCAGGTACAAGGTGGTGCACGCCGGTGGGTGGCACTCCGGGGCCAATGCTCGCCGGAATTTTACGAGAGCTGGCGCCGGCAGGGGCGTTAAGACACTGCAGCCGCGGGTTTCGGCCCGCGATGATGAGATCAATGACACGATTCCGACTTTGGGGTCGGAGAGTAACTTTAGGAGTGGGAAGTATTTGTATTATTCGCGTGGTGGGGATTATTGCAAGGGGATGAATCATTATTTGTGGAGTTTCTTATGTGGGTTGGGGGAAGCGATGTATTTGAATAGGACTTTTGTTATGGATTTGAGTGTTTGTTTGGCTTCCAGTTATAATCCTAGTAACAAGGATGAGGAAGGGAAGGATTTTAGGTACTATTTCGATTTCGAGCATTTGAAGGAGACTGCTTCCATTGTTGAGGAAGGTGAGTTCTTGAGGGATTGGAAGAAGTGGGATAAAACCCATTTGAAGAAGAAGAAGATTCCTGTTAGAAAGGTTGTCACTCACAAGGTGACTCCTATGCAGCTTAAGAAGGACAAGAGTACGATTATATGGAGGCAGTTTGATGCGCCTGAGCCTGAGAATTATTGGTACAGAGTTTGTGAAGGTGAGGCTGCTAAGTATATTCAGAGGCCATGGCATGCTTTGTGGAAATCGAAGAGGTTGATGAATATTGTAACTGAGATTAGTGGAAGGTTGGACTGGGATTTTGATGCAGTTCATGTGGTTCGGGGAGAGAAAGCTCAGAACAAGGAGTTGTGGCCTCATTTGGATTACGATACGTCGCCGGATGCTCTTCTTGAGAAGCTTAAAGGAATGGTTCAACCTTGGAGACATTTGTATGTTGCCACCAATGAGCCTTATTATAATTACTTCGACAAGTTGAGGTCAAATTACAAGGTCCACTTGCTTGATGATTTTAAAGAAATGTGGGGAAACACGAGTGAATGGTATAACGAAACGACTCTTCTCAACAATGGAAAGCCTGTCGAGTTTGATGGGTACATGAGAGTTGCAGTGGATACAGAGGTCTTTTACCGTGGTAAGACACGCGTGGAAACATTCTATAATTTGACTAAAGATTGCAAGGATGGGGTCAATACATGCTGATCAGGTTGGCACTACTGATTTTGATGCTTATTCAGAATATATGGTACACTCAGGCCTTGATTTGGATTCAGTTTCAGATTCATACCACTGGGTTGAATATGAGCTTGTTGTTGTACTTCCTGTTCTTTTATTGTATTGATTTATGTATGTTGTTTATTATGATTTTGTATACATACTATAGAGTCCACTCCTTTCCTCTTTCCTTCAATTGGCTCAAGCTGCTAAAATCATTCTTATTCTTTTCTTCTCTTTTCTCATTACAATGTTTGTTTCCAGAATGACCACACTGTATTGAAAATTAAAGAAGGGTTCTTTGCTTGCTGAAACCCTTAGGATTTTAATGTCTTTGATGTTTGCATTTGGTAGTGAATACTAAAATATATTCAATCTTCATCTTTGAACACATGGTTGCCCCGGATGAAATTCCAACCAAACTTTTTTACCTCAATCCCACGAGCTCGATGCATAGCCCAAATTATTTTACCCCAATTCTAACACCATTTATGTAGACTTCCTTTACTTCTGTATAAATATCTTTCGAATAACCTTTTTGACTGCTAGGAATACCCGTTTACTCCGTGCCATAGCCAACTAATGACACTAATTGGATTTCATTCTCATGCCTTAAGGATGAATTTCATTTTTACGCAATCTAGATTAACAATGGGCTGTATTACTTGTATGAATCTTACTTGACTTGCACTTGACATGTCTACATCCCCCTCGAAGGTCTGTTTTATTGAGATTACAGATTACTAGGTGCCCTTTCTAATGTGTGCCATCTCTAAATTGGTACCACCCCTCATGTTTCTGCTGAAACAAATCGTTCTGAATTATTGAGCATGAGTCGCTATAAATTTTCTTTATATTGGGGCAACTTGTTATTGATTTTACATTAGAGACAACCGTGTGTAAGAAAATGAAATGGATCAACATAATAACTTCCTTATCATTTGTGTTTGAATTGTGCCATCACTCACATTTCTGATTTCCTTATGTTGATTAACTGCATTGTGAATCGTACTCTGGATGTTTAAACAAACATGACACAGGTGCAAGTGAGATGATTGATTGTTCAGGAAAAAGGGTAACCACTTTTGTTTCGAGGGTATGCAAGTGTTTTATTTTCTATAATACACAAAAGTCAAACACTATCTTTGACCTCTACCCAAATCTTTGCCAGCCCTTAAGGCGCAATATGACCTCAGAATACTATATCTGATTGCATAGGCCTGTGTACTTAGTTTTGTTTGTGTTAGGTCCCGAATAGGAAACGAATGTTCTACAAACAGGTCTAGACATTACTAGTGTGTTGGCCTGCACATCAGAGCGAGTAAGAACAAATCCTGCACATCTAAGCCATTTTTGTTCCATTTAACATGAAAAACAAATTGCATAGAGTTGAATGTCAACATAAAACATTATATTGACAAGGAACATGCAAATATGAATTGCTTAAAAGACTAGACAGGCAATGCGGCATTTTCTTCGTTTTATAGCTAGAATCGCTAGTTGATGGATTATTAAAACTTAAAGCTGTTAAAACAATCCAAGCAGGCAGCAATGACAGTAGTGTCCGATTTCAACCTTATGATCTATCTTGCAATCTCCGTTTAGCAATATGCCAAAGGCATTTTCCTACGAGCAACTTCCATAATTTAACTTCTATAGCGTAATCCATTTTCGATTTGTTTCCTTGTGCAAGACAACTTTTTCTAGAGAAAACTTGTTGCCTTCTGATGATTTTGGTCAGTTATGCTAAAGAATGTCTTCTAATCTGCATGAAATATAAACATATCATGAAACATCCACGATTACTACCGTTTCTCCTGCAACTCCCTCAAACCACCACGCTGTCTCAATCAACAACTTTTACAAGCAATATATTTTCCATCACGTCATGTTAACTGAGAACAGTTGTTATAGCGACAAGCATCGGCCATGAAAAAAATATATTCGCCAGAATACTTCACCTTGCATTTAAATTTGAAAGTTCTAGTAAAATCCCCTTCCCGACATTTGCAGTGGATGTTAGATTTTCATTCTGACAATTAGAGATTAGCAATATTGACAATTAGAGATTTTCATCATAAGATTTGCAATATTGTCTGGATGTATCAGCCTACAAAGAGGTTAGATCTGTGCACGTTAGTTAAGGTTCTTTGATTAGGAAAAAGGCATACGAAACTCAGCCCAAATAAAAACCCTTTCTGTCAGGGTTACGTCACAAGATTACTTTAACTGCTCCAGTAAAAGGCTAACTTCCATTTCGGTCCATTCTCTATTTTTATCTCCTTCATTAAAAAAAAACACCTAAAAGAAACTGAATATTAAACCTTCCACATTTTATAAAATGAATTATGAAATTATTTTAATTATCTTGTCACATTTTAATTATCTTATGAAACTATTTTTAATGACACTATTTTTAGTTATGTATAAATTATTTTTCATAAGTTAAATGAATGAGCATGTTTATAAATAATACTTACATATTAAGTCTTACAAACAAATCCATCATTACAACATTACAAAGAGGTTAGATTTTTTCTTATACCAGAGAATTATAATATAGTAATATTTGCCCCCTTATGTAGATGTTGATCCGTATGACTGGAAAACACCAAAAAACTTCAGGGTGTAGCATTAGATATAGCTTAGGTTAATGTTTTGTGCTGACGGCATAACTAATCAGCACAAGACCGTCCATAAGCACAGCAATTAAAGCTCGTTCAAACTAACAATGGATGTCTTCCAAAAGCAAAAAAACGAAAATGAGATGTTTATCACCCTCCAACAAACCCTCAAGACATGCAAAGCAAGAGGATCTGTACTAACAAGAGAATAATATGGCTATTTCGCACATGCTTTGAATTCACACGCTATTATGGAGCATTGCAAATCTTCGAAATGTGCAATGTCAGAACCAGCTTTGAGATACAAATCATAAACAAAACTAGCCTGTGCCGTCCCGTAATTTTTCAAAAGTTATTTTTTCATTCAATAATTAAATATAACTTACCAAGACAAACAAATAATCAACACCTTATCATTGTACATCATTCTACAATTTTCAAAAAACAAAATAAAAAACAAGGATCAATAGTCGATATCCCATGTTTCAATACAATCACTTAAAGAAATAACCAACTACTCAGCCTCCTGACTGCGTAATCTGGCAGTTTTGTTTGTCACAACAACATCAAGCTGCGCAGCTCTCTCGACTATTTCCTTCCTCTTTCTTGTTGAGACATTGTGAGCAATCTCGGCACAGTAAGTCCTGAAAATTAAAAAAATGCAATATATTATATGCAAGAAATCAAGAACTTAAGACATGGAAATTATAAAAAACTCAGAAGCAAAAAACTAAAATTCAAAACAAATTTGTAGATGAAATACTTCACCTGTTGTGCATCATGAGCAGTTCCAAGTCTTTCACGTTGCTAAGAACAAATTTCTTGAAACCATTAGGGAGATAGTGACGAGTCCTCTTGTCTGATCCATAACCAATGTTTGGCATCAAAACACATCCTTTGAACTTTCTCCTAACTCGGGAATCAATACCCTTCGGTCTACGCCAGCTAGGCTGTTTAAAATATATTAGGATTGAAAAATGGTCATTAGAAAAAAATATATTAAATGACCATTAACAAACATTACACATCCCATCAGAAAAAGAAAGTAACACCAGGTAATACTTTCATACAAAAGAAAAACTATTTCTGCAACCTCAGCCGAAAGATGGTGATATTGATGATAATAATCACAGTCAATCAGCAAATTACGGAAATGTCATCACCGATTGCAATAACAATTTCAATAGTTTTTTGCATGCAGTACATGCTGAAAATGGGGCACTAAGTACAGAAAGATAAGTATTGAATGCAAAGGTTTATGAAACATGTAATAATATTGAAATGTAAACAGGAAAATAGTAACAGAAGGCTTATTAAAAAAGCCAACAGTGTCGCAAGGCCTGTAAAGAATTTATATATGCCCTGCAAACGAAATGTCCAGCTACAACAACGAGACAAGAGTCCCACTCTGGACATCAGATACCATGGGCAATTTAAAATGCTGTAAAAAAAACACCTTGAAAGCAAAACTAAATAATTAATGAGCAATAATTGAGAAATGTAAGAGATCAGATGGTAGTGCATGTTTGTAATCATCATTTAACAGCAGAAATAATGGTTAAACATCATCATATCTCTTTGCATTTCATGACCAAAAAAATCTTCAAGAGGAAATTAATATTAATGTTGAATGATGGCATATTTCCATAACATAAAAAGGCAAAAATGCACAACAGAAAATGCTGGTACAGTTTAAACGAAATTTTAAATTAAAAACTAAAAAAACAAACAATTTCAAGGATGGATCAGACAAGTAATATTTCACCAGGGTGCACCATAGGAACACTAAGACTGGGTGTCAACAAGTTGTCATCAGATCCCATGTTTACAATAAAAACAAAAAAACAAAACACAAAAAAAAAATTATGCAACACGAATGTTAATTCTCATATGGGATCAGATAGTCGATCTCTCACCACTCATAAAAGTATATAGTAAGACTGGGTGTCAAAATTCATCCTCATATCCCATTGGTCATTAAGTTAAACATCATAGAGGATACAACAAAGAAAAAGTGACAAATTGAAATGGATTTAACCCTAGAAAAATAAAATTAACAGTACTAACCACGTAGAAGGATCAGATAAAACGTCAATCACCATCTTACACCTTGTGGTGCAAATTAAGACTGGGGCGACAAAGTACTATCATCATGTCCTTTACAAACACACGCCAGTTCAATTCAAATCACTTATCCAAACGATAAATGTTAACTTAATACAAACATCAAGAAAGAGTCTTTGAAAGGAAAAATTAATACCTTGACGGAAATTTTACGGTCACTCTGAGGCCTCTTGAACCTCTTTACTCTCTTCTTCACGATCTTCTTGGGGAGTAGAGGCACCGCCATTTTCTCTGAACTGGCTTGGTTGCGGTGGAGTTCGGGGATAGCGTTGTATATATAAGCGTTTCAGCGTTTAGGGTTTTGAAGTCATAACAGAGTGCCGCTATTCTAGGGTTTTTTTGGATTGAGTTATGTGTGAATGAGATTGGGCTAAACAATGGGCCCAACCAACATCATAAGCTTGTTATTTCCACTTTCATAATTTCTATTAACACCTCCTCAGTTTAAAAAAAATAAAAAGAAAAAAAATTATTTGTTATTAATAATGTAATTTATTATTTATTTATATCTTTAATGTTATTTAAAATGAGTTATTGTCATTATTATAAAAGAAAAAACAAAAAAGTATATCCAACCGTTATTTGAACTCAAGACCTTACTTAGACGTACCAAATATAGTACTACGCCAACCATTAACTTGTATAATTTTAAGTTTCTTATTGTCTTATTCGTGTTTTAGAATACGTGGAAATTTTAACATTAATATTACTATTAATATAACTTTACACAGTGCTTAAAAAGTATTAATATTAAATATTTATATCATTATTTACAGTGTGTTAATTTACAATGCACAACAACCCTTTTCTAATTCGTTTTAAATTCATACTCTTTTTTTTTTTTTTCAGTACCTTATACGTAATGTAAACATATTTTCGTAGGGCTGTTTGGATTTAGAGATAGATTTAAAGAAGTGAACAAATTAAATTTAAAGTGAAAGTTAATAAAATATATATATATATTTGGATTAATGAAAATATTATGAGAAATGAAAATAAAATTATAAAAATTTATGAATAGTGTAATAGATTTAATTAATAGAATAAAATAATTATGATTAATATTATTATTATAAATTTAGAATTTTATTTTGATTATTTATAATTTATAATTTTATTATTATTTTATTTTAATATTTTTATGATTATAATTATTATTTATGATATTATTACTATTTTTAGACTTTAACATTAATATATTTGAAGATCCTTTTAATTATTTTATTTTTATTGTTATTTTATTATTTTATTATTAATATTTTTTAAATATTTTGTATTTATTAAATTTATTGTTATTTTAATTATATAAATATAATTGAAACAAACTACTTTATTCTTAAATCTTCCGAGATTACTTTCCTCTTAAATCTTCTAAGATTGTCAAGAAAATGAGTCCTCAAATTTTTATTACGATTCTAAATTTTCATTACGATACTAAATTTTAATTAATTTATTTTTTAAAATCTTAATTAATTTATTTTTTATCTCAATTTTTTAATTTTTTTAATCTGTCTTTAATCCATCTTGTGAAGCGAACGGAATTCAAAAATGGCGAACCCAACATATAAGAGGTTAAATTTATTGTTTTTTTTCACAAAATATCTTAATAGGAATATTAGAGTGAGTAAATCATAAGTTGTCTAGCCACATGTTAAGATAAAAATAAACAAGTCAATTTGGATTAATTTTTTAGAAATAAAAAGTTTTGTAACTTAACTCAATCTAGTGATAGATTAAGTGAGTTGACTTATTTAAACATTAACTTATTTAAAACAATCAATGACTCAATTATCTTGTTTATAACACTAATATTCACTTGTTTCATTAAATATCTACAATTATAAAGTGATAATACAAATGTAATACCTAAAAAAAACAAGTTTTAACTTATGTAATTGAAGAAAGAAATAAATTAAGCATATAATATTTTGAACAACATTATAATCTTAAAACAAAACAAAGTATCGATCTACATGTGGTAAATAATTATAACAAATAATTTATGAAAAAAAAACTATAAAAAGAATTGTTATTAGTGAATTATATGTTTACCTTACTCAAACCGCTTAACATGTTAATTAAGTGAATTTAATTTTGTTTAACTCTATTTTTAAAAATTATGTTTTCTTCAACCTAACTATATTCAACCCGTTATGAGTAAGGTTGGCTCACAAATTCAATCTCATTTTTACATCCTTATTTATAAACTTTCAACATACTTCAAAATGTATGAAAGAGAGTTTTTAAACTTGTGAATTGATGTATTTCATAAATAATGGTGGTGTTTTATATGAAGGAAGTAAAGACAAATTTGCTTGTATGTTGAGAAACTTTGTAAGCTTTTATTCTTATAACAAATGTTTTTGGGTGCCAAAATCTTTATATAAGGTATTTTTTAACTTCTTTGGTTTAAATAAGGTATCAGTTTTAATAAGAATTGAGCATAAAACCAAAATAGAAGATTATTTGTAAATGATGTTACAAACGGCAATTAAATAAGTAAATAAGAGAAAATAATAAATAAAAATAAGTTTAAAATTCGTATTTAGTTAGAAATTAATATTCCCTAATGTTACTCTGGCTTATGTGACATTATTTCTTAGGTGATAATGGTAATATTAAGTGGTATATTGATAGATAAGAGCTCCTATGTTAAAATCTATGCCTTGATATTGTGTTGTTGGATTTTATATTTTGTAACCAATTAACTAATTATTCTATTGGATACTAATACTATAATGGTCAATTATAAGGTAATAATCTATTTATAAAATAATTAACCAAATATTTCATATTCAATTAAACAATTTTAGTAAACTTTATGTGATATGATGTTAAATAACATCATAATATTTTTTTTTTCTACCGGGACACAAGAGGTGCACTAGTATAAAAATTGTATAATGATTTGCCTAAAAGGATATACTTGCAGTGTGTCCAAATATGGTAAAAAAAAATTACATAAAAAAGAAAGTTGTATAATGCAGAAGACACATTATAAAAGAATTTGTATCAAGGATTTACTCATAAAAGCATAACTATGCCCACATGATGTGGTAAGCACACAAATATAAAAATTATATTAACGGTTTCTCATAGATGTGTGGCTTCACCAAACTGTTTTTATCTATGTGATTTTGAAAGATTTCACTGATACTCTATTGTAGATTAAATGTTCCTAGACAAAATTAAATAGTCTAGAACTAATTATTCAAAGAAAGTCTATCACAATAAAAACTTAACACAATATTAAAATAGAAACTTAAGCTAAATTATTGATCATAATAAAAAATCAACATAACATTAAAATGAAAGCGCACCTATAATCAAATTTGTAACATAATATAAAAACAACATAATGTAATAAAATCAGTTTGAATGCAAGCATTCTCTTGTGATAATATTATTATATAAATTTTATGTGACTTATTTTTCGGTTAGAAAAATAGTCATAAATTGCTAGAACATAATATATTGGAGAAAAGAATAATATGTTAATTTTTATCTCTTAACAATTACGTAAATAATAAATATATACTAAAAATACAATTTATTTTTTTTAGATTCATTCCTTATAACAAAATAACTTTTTATTTAATTTCATTAGATAATAATTATTTATAAATTAATTTTTAATTCATAATATCATTATTAACTAAGCATACCAAAAGCTTGTAAATGCAACTTCAAAGACTTTAGTTGTCTATAAGCTCCGTAAATAAATTAATGATAGAGTTTTTTATTTTTTTTATTTTTTTATATACATGTATTTGTCTTGAACTCTATGTATATTCAATACATTTTACTAATTTGATACATATAAAATAATTTGTCAAGATAAATTGATATAATTTGTAACAATATATTTCTTTATTATTTTCACTTCAATATTTAAGACTTAACTTTTGAAAATACATTAACAAAAAATTTTAGTACGAAAAACTTATCCATCTGATAAAGTTTCGCAAACAATATTACATTAAGAATAAATTCGACCATATGAATCAATATTAACATTTTATAACATAATATTTTTATATTAAATAGCAAAATTGAAGACACTAGAGTGTTTTAGCTAAATAAAAATCATGGAAGTGCGAGAATAACAATCCCATAACTAAATAAATATAGATATATGAACAAAAGAAAAGCATTGGATCCTCATGCATTGGAAAAACAAAAGTCATTTCGCTTATTTCCATAGCCTTTTAATTTTCTTTTCAATTACACATCCTATTTTAAGTTTTTTTCGTAGAGAGATGCGAAATGCATATTTAAATAAAAATATATAAAAAGTATAATTAAAAAATGGGAAAGTGTATACCCGACTTAAAGAAGTAAGTGTGGTAATTTATAATATAGAAATATTTTTAAGATCTTTATTTACTTATCATAAAATTCTGGTGTTTTTTTTACCGCTTATTTAAAAAAAAAAACATTTTTTTAGTTTTTTTGTTATGTAACACTTTTTATTTCAAAATTATTTGAACCTTTTATTAAATTTATGATATTCATAATCTTTTTATTAGATTTACCATATTCAATAATAAAAAAAGTAAGCACAAATATTATTTGATGGATAAACCAAATGGTGGAAGAATAAGAGAGATACTATATATGGAAAGAAAAATATTCTGTCAAAGAAAAAAGAAAGAAGAGTATTAGTTAATGACATGGTCATGGGTTTTGTCTTTAGCTGTTGCAAAATAACCTATTTTGGATTTTCCTAAAAGGAATCATATTAATAACTTCAAAATGTAAAAATGAAAATTTTGTAATATTTAAATGGAAAAATATGCAATATTTTGTTCAATAAGACTATTCAAAAGTATTTCAAAGGAGATGAATGTAGTTTTTTTTACCTAATATGCAATAAATTTCTTATGGAATTTTGAAACTTCTTGGATTAAATATCAATTATATTGAACTTCTTTTCTTAGGCATATTTTTTAAGAAACAGTCTTATTTGCAAATGGATCTAAATGCAATGAGTAGGTAAAAAATTTAATAGAAGTATATGTAACCAATTTTACTTTATCCCATAAATAACACTTAAAATAACAGTTCTTAAGAAGATATTATTGGTGCTTTTCATAAAACATTTTATAATTTGTATACAAATTTAGATTTATTATTTATTGATATTAAATATTATTAATACTTGTGTTTTGTACCAATAAATAATAAAAATAACATTTTGAAAAGCTAATAATAATGAAAATCAATTAGATAGAATTTTTAAATTAGCTAGTTTTATTATGTTAGAAATATGATATATTAAGGAGGGAATAATAATATTTGATTAAAGGAGTGAAAAGAAACTTTATGGTGCATGCATTATTTATTAATTATGAATAAAGAAATTGAAAGGTGCATGTGCAGACACATAAAAGAATGTGAAAAAAAGGGTAAATGAAGAGAGGAGAGAGAAGAAAGGAAGAGCATAGGGCAAAATGGAAGGCAATGATGTGGAAGTAATGTTGTCTGTTAGTAATAACTCAGTGGGGAGTGAGTGAGTGTTTCAATTCAGACAGTGACTCAAACTTCCCTCACACTGTTACCTCTTCCCTCATCTCTCTCTCCCTTTCTTCTCCAACTCATTCACATCCCTTCTTCCAACACACCAATAACTAGTTACTTGGATGCATCACAGCATCTACACATTGCAACCCAAATATTCCAATTCAATTTTTTCACTGTTTCAGTTTCTGCTAAGTGCTACAGTGCTCAAAGCTGTTGTCTTTTTTCTGTTCTGCTTTGCTCTGTAACACCTTTCAACTTGAGAAGATTAGCTACCCAGCACCCACTTTGCAGGGTTTCTAACAAAATCAGGTCCATACTCCGCATGTCTCTTGCTTTCTTTGCAAACCCTTTTAGGAGGGTTAGGTTATTTGGTAATAAAAGGGGAATCACGTTTCTCTCACTTCTCCATTTTTAGAAATTTTTCTAAAAGGACAATTTTATTTTTTTTTGACTGGGCATTAATGTAATAATGTGCAAAATGTACATATTTGGAAAGCTTGTTCTTACTAGATTTGATTTTGTGTAAGTCAGTTTTGTGCTAGATTGCATGTGGGACTGTACATTGGTTATTGTTGTTTTGTCCAACTTTTGGTGTCTGTATATGTTAATTTCCTGTTTGTGTTCTGTTGGTGATTTTAATTGTTCAAAATGTGATTTCGTGTTTTTTTGGTGAAGTTTGATAGCTAAGGCTTTGCTGGGCAGCAATATTGGGCTGAGCTTTGTGGCTGAGGTTGTGTTGGATGTGATGACGCCTAAAACATGGTTTGCGAGTGTTTTGTTGCTAACTATTGCTATGCTTACCACTACATTAGGTAATTTATACCTGTTCTGTTATTGGATTGATATTGCTAGTTACAAGCACGGATTTTAGATTCAAAAGTACTGTTTTTCTTACATGAAAGAATGACCACCTGTCTTGTTCGTTGTTCAGGTTGTTGTTTATTTTAATAAATGTGTTATAGTTACCACAAGGGGAAGTGATTAGGCTTTGACTGTCTATTATATTTTGCAACTGAAGCTAGATCTAATTGTTTAACTTGCAGGTGCATACGTGGGGGTAAACATTGGCACTGATGTTTCTGATCTGCCATCTGCTTCCAAAATAGTTGACATTCTACAAGCTAATCAAATTACTCATGTGCGTTTGTATGATGCTAATGTGCACTTACTACAAGCACTTTCTAACACTAGTATTGAAGTAATTGTTGGTGTCACCAATGAGGAGGTACTGAGGATTGGAGAATCTCCATCAGCAGCTGCAGCCTGGATTAATAAAAATGTTGTTGCTTATGTTCCTTCCACCAATATCACAGCAATAGCAGTTGGCAGTGAGGTTCTTTCCACAATCCCAAATGTCGCTCCTGTTCTGGTTCCTGCCATGAATTCTCTTCACAAAGCCCTGGTTGCTGCAAACCTTAACTTCCACGTCAAAGTTTCAACTCCTCAATCTATGGATATTATCCCTAAGCCTTTTCCTCCTTCTGCTGCCAGCTTTAACTCTTCATGGAACAGTACTATATATCAACTCCTTCAGTTTTTGAAGAACACCAATTCCTCCTACATGTTAAATGCCTACCCTTATTATGGATACACTAAAGGAGATGGTATTTTCCCTATCGAATATGCTCTTTTCCGACCTCTCCCTTCAGTGAAGCAAATTGTTGACCCAAACACACTGTTTCATTATAACAGTATGTTTGATGCTATGGTGGATGCTACCTACTACTCTATAGAAGCCTTAAATTTCAATAATATACCCATTATTGTCACAGAGACTGGCTGGCCATCATTTGGTGGAGCCAATGAACCAGATGCTACTGAAGAAAATGCTGAACTCTACATTAATAACATGATTCAGCGGGTCATGAATGATTCAGGTCCTCCTAGTCAGCCAGACATAGCCATCAATACATACATATATGAATTGTTTAATGAAGACAAGAGGAATGGGCCTGTATCAGAAAAAAATTGGGGTATCTTTTATACCAATGGGAGTACCGTTTTTCCTTTGAGTTTTGGTGCTTCTGACCAGATTATTGGAAATTCTTCAGGAGTTTTTTGTGTGGCTAAAGATGGAGCAGACACTGATAAGCTGCAAGCTGGGCTGAGTTGGGCATGTGGACAAGGAGGAGCAAATTGTGCTGCAATTCAACCGGGCCAGCCATGCTATCTCCCCAATAATGTGAAAAATCATGCCTCTTATGCTTATAATGATTATTATCAGAGAAAGCATAATAGTGGTGGAACTTGTGACTTTGATGGTACCGCTACAATTACTTCTAAGGATCCAAGTAAGTTGATATGATTTCTTATTTTTATTTTAACTCATTCTGGTATTGTTCTCTTGTAATACTTCAACTTATTTCTTTGGATTTGTTACACATATAGCCTTTTTTTTTCCATATTGCGCACTAACAGTTGTAGGAAGTTTTGGAACATAATTGGTAATTGCATCATATCTATTTGAATAACCAATGGGACAATAAAGCAATTATAATTATGTTATAACTATTCAATTTATAGGCATATATACCAACATGCTTTCCAAATCTATGGCTTCCCTGAAGGTTGAAGTTGAATAAATACTTCTAATTCCCCCTGCAAAACATTGTGGGATAATAAAATTACGGATTCTGAAGCCTTTGTTTGGTGACCTTGTCTCTATTTTTCAAATTGTTATTATCACTATTAGGCTACTGTTGAAAGCTCTACCTAATAGGCTAATGTAAATATCTTATTGTAACCCGAAAAGCTAAAACTAATAATTGCATAATTAAGAAAGTACTGGTGTGGACTCTTTCAAACATGCACATAAACATTGGTGCCACTGAAACATTACCTTGTGGTATTGCCATATCTTTGTGTTGAGGAATTGTAGGAAGTTACTTGACTAATTAATTCTGTGGACTTTGTTTCAGGTTCTTCGTCCTGTATATTTACTGGAAGGTATAGATTCTTAATCTTTATTCATCCTTGATACATTAGACTTAAGGTCTGTTGGTGAAATTTTTTCTGTAAACACTTCTAACAGAGAAAAAGAAGAAAAAATAAAATTAATTTTTTTATAAACTAAAATTAGTTTATGTACGAGTTACAGATCAGATTTTGGATAAGCTATAAGAAATAAGCTACACAAATTAACTCATGTATAAATGAATTTTATTTTTCCATTCTTTTTTGTCTCGTAAATGTTGATGGATTTGTTTTTCATCAGTTCAAACTCGAGCACTGGTGGATTGAGTTTACCTCCAACGGCACTTGGACCATCAGGCCCCTTTGGTGGAAGTATGAAGCTGCAAGTGTGTAGCCTTAAGTACTTGATATCTGCAATTGCTGTATTTTTGGCTCTATAAATGCTCATTTAATGATTGGTGTAATGTGGTCATCATTGATTTTGTTTCTAACTTTTGTTTTGTCCATTTTATTCTTCAGATGTGTCCCATCTAGTGCATTTGGGATCATTGTAATTCATCACTCTTAAGATAGGTAGTTATTTAATCTAGTGCTTTAGCCGGAGGAGACGAACCGAATACCCTTAGAAATTATGCATTTCTTGTGATCATAAAAATTTAAAGTAGCATTCTTTGCATCAATCCATTGGTTTCTTAAGCTTAATGTTAATCAAATTCGCATGCAATTTATTTGAACTATTATAAAAAGGTGAGTAGCTGAATTGCTAACAAAAATGAGCAGGCACCAGTGAATTATTCAGTCACTTGCATGGAACTACGGCCAAGAATAATATTAATGTTAATGTTTCAATGAAATTTGGGTTAGGTCAATATTTTTTGTGTATTAATGTTTCTTCTGATTCACTGGGACATCTTACAAGACATTCCGTGCCCATAACTGACTTTTTTTAATATTTTTTACTTGCTTCTTTAAGGAATAAAAATTGGCCTGTTCTACACCAAAAGACAATCTTCAATATTAGGAATTCGAGTACACCTCCACTCCATGTTAAGAGACCATGCTCCATTAATTAAGTGATTGCGTCTCAATCAAAGATTAAGGTTATATTGAGCAGTCAATAAAGGTTTATATAGGTTAAAATTTAGTAAAAATATTAAGTTAAAATTTCAAGGTAATTGATTAAATATTTTATTACATCAACAATACTACTCTATTTAACATAAGTATAGAAAGTTTTTTTTAAGACACGTTAATATCTGTTTAGTGTTTCATAAAATGATACATCTCAATCTAGAAGTAGATATAGAAAGTTTAGTGTTTCATAAAATCATTTTACGAGGAAGACTTTGTATAACAAATAAAAAAAAATTAAGGACCCATTTAAGAGTAAATCTTATCGAATCAAAAGAAACTATATTAAATTACATAAACCTTGAATAACATTATTATAGGTCACTCCATTCTCTAATAAAACAATATCTTTTGAACCTATGTATCTTAAATTTTATTTTAACTACTTTTATATTTTTTTTTTCCTTTATATAGATTATAATCAAGACTCGTTAATTTTAGAAAAAAATTAAAAGCATGTTTAAATCAAATAAATATTTATCTTGATAAATTAGTATACTAATATACTAAATAATAAGAACAAATGTTTAAAATAAGCATGTTGAGATGAAAAAACTTGTACCAAAAATGAAGTCAGTTTTGTTTCTCGTAAGAGAAGGGATGTTATGGAAGTTTAAAAATTGCAGTAAAGTGAAAAGAGTAACCTGTGCGAATTCCTCTGCAGAAGAACAAATCGAACAATAATCATTGTGATCGAGATCGAATCCGAGCATGGAGACTAACGGAAAAGGATACGGGTGGGCAGTTTCTGCTGGATTCAACGCCGCTCTTGCAGCCATTTCCGTAAAGCTCCCTCTTCACCAGGTTAGGTTAAGTTAGGTTACGATTTCACTTCTACATTTCATATTATTATCACTTTCTCTTTCCTTCAAGCTTTGTTACTCACTGCGAACGGAACAGTTTCTCAGATACGGAATGGTGTTATTGTTCAATGTGACCATGTGGGCTTGTTATGTCAATAGCCTTAAAACTCTCTCCTCTCTTCAAGCAACCGTCACCAATTTCGCTACCAATTTCATCTCTTCCGGTTTAGCAGGTTTCTTCTTCTTTAGGGAATCACTCTCTTTCCAGGTACCCTTTCTCTTATCAATACTCTAATTGCAATTTATACACAATCCTTTCTGTGTCCATGCTTCAAATAATTTCTCAAGAACAAGAAAAATTAGAACAAAAAAGTTAAAATAACTTTTCATATGTTAGAATTAGCTCATACATAATTTAATTAGAAGAAATTCTTTTATATAATACTTTTAAATTTTTATTTTTCTTGTTTATATTTCTCACAATGTTATGACCTTGGCTTCCAATTAAAACACCTTATGAAGTTTGGTTAATTTTGAAGGTTTTAACTTGGCGGTTAAAGTTAGAACGCTTTACTCCATTTGCATCTAACGTGGTCATTTTAAACTATCTCCGAACCGTTTTTCATAGTCTTGTTATTAGTCAGACTTTGGAACCTTCCATGGTTCTAAATTGCAGGGTGGATATTGCGGCGTGAAATGAATATATGATTGCATCAAATGCAATTTTTTTATAGTTATTATGATTTTTTATTTATACAACTGCTTAGAATTTTATTCATTTTAAGACATTTCATCATTTTAAACCATTAAATACCTCCCACCCTACAACACTTAGTGAAAGATTGAAGTTTGAATATTTTTTTGACAAAGTAACACACAATGGTGTTGAAACTCTGTTGTGACTTGCCGCTCCATTTCATGTGATTTTGAATCACACTCTAATTGTGGGTAAGCTCAGCAACAGCCATATTCAGCAGAAACAAGTGCTTTGGCCCGCCTTTAAAATCCATGGAACCTTCACATACACCATTTTTGAACTATTCTCTCTGGTTGGAACTTGGAAGCCAAACCTTCTTCCATTAACCTTCTAGATGCTTCAGAGTTATTCTGGTTGTGGGCTAGAGTCAGTTTGGTATCCCGTTATTGAGCTGAACTATTCCGGGATGAGTTTTTGATGCACTTTTACACATCAAGTCTATCTTTGGGTTTTAGTGTGTTTGGTTTGGATTCCCATGAGATCATTTAAGATCACGTTGAAATATCATTTAATGTAATTTTAGGTAAATATTCACATGTTTGGCTCTTGTCGATGAATTGATTCTGTGTCCGAATTGATTGGGTTAAAAAAACTTAATACAGCTTATATGTTGCAATAAAACAGTTATGGAGTTTTGCTACTAACTTGATTTTAGAATAAAAAATCCAAACATGACTCTCTTCTCTTTAAAATCAATTTTACAAAAGGTCCCCGAGACACACTTAATTTTCAAGGGGCACCAAACAGAAGACCCTAAAATGTTGTCCTACTCCTGCTTTTGTTGAGCTAAGAGGGTAGATGGATACTTGCTTATCTTTCTTTGTTACTGATGCTCACAGTGCTAAATAACTAAACCACCAAAAAACTTGTAGCCAGTTATTTACCTCTCGTGTGTTCAACTTCTTCATTCGTGCATTGTCTTATGCAAAAACTGTTCCACAGTGGTTTGCAGGTGCCATACTTATAATAATTGGTGTAGTAATACTTAGCAACTCAAGTATTGAGGAGAAGGTTCGCACAGATTAGGTGTTAGAGTTCAGCATGATACCTTTTTAGGTTTGCTTGTTGAAGACGGAGGCTAGCATCTGCAGCTGCATGGGAGCATATTTTGGACTAGAACTTGGAAATATCAGGAGTAGCAAAGTTAGATAGTTTCCAGGGCAGTTCACTTCACATGAAACAAACACAACAAAAGCGCTTCTTCCCTTCTCTGGTTTAATATAACTCTTGTTATATGTCATTCAGGTTCAGGCAGTTATTTGCCCCAAGCAACTTTTAGTTCCACCATTCTATGGCTCCTCTTTTAAATTTAGATTTGTATTATGATCTCGAGGTTCTGTCTGCTATATTTCTGAATGTTCAAAATTCATCTGCAACTACGAGTTTTCTTGCTGATTGAACTAGCTCTCCATTTCTTCAATGAATTCATTCATTTCAGCATCTATGTAAAAATGACGTTATATATGAGAGTACTGCTGCCCATCCAATAACACAGCATGACACGCGATACACTAGCTACTGATGTTTAAAAACAAAAGGAAACTATTAATGATACATAAAAATTATCCTCAAGTGCTATGAAATTATAATATCATAAAAGTTAATAAAAGTATTTATATTTTTATAATTATTTTTTCTAAATCAATGTTTTTGTATCTTTAATAATAAATTTTCATTTTAATAATTTTTATAATATTTAATTTTTAATTATACTTTTTATTATCGTAAGAAGGTCGATACACATGTACATAGATGCTCGTGTTTCCATTAGCAAAGAATAAAGTAAATTTTTATTGACATTTTTTGAGATTTTGTCAAATTTATTATAATAACTTTCTTCTTGATTTTTCTTTTGAAAAAAAAATATTATATTGTGTAGATGCATAAAAGAAATTGTTTGTAAATATTAAAAACAAGATGACTATGTACAATCTCAATAAACTTTAGGGTTGTCAGCATAACCTTTTACTTCTTTTTAACATTTATAGTCATATCATATGCTGAGGTATATGTTGTTAAAAAAATTTACAATTAAGGGGTACATTGACCCTTCCGATGAATTTTCTCGAGGTTACAAATAATTTAATGTTTTTTAGATGCTTATAATAGCTTTTTTTTAAGGAGTACACAATGTAATGTTTTTGCAAATAATTTAGGCGAGTTACTGAAGAAATAAGTAAATAATCCTATATTTTTAATTAATTTACATTTAAGTATGACCGAAAAAATATCAGTCATATATGAGATAAACTATCACGAACTATTGTAAAAATAAATTGTCCGAAAGAAAACAAGCAAGATTTTAACTAACTTTTTTTATCAATTCCATTAACAAAAGGTTTAGAAAATGATTTCAAACATTTAAAATCAATCCATTTTCATTAACGAGAAAATTACTTACTACATTATTATAATATAAAAGTAAAGAAACTAACATCGTTTTATCCAAATAACATCGAGTTGAAATTCCTCAGATAAAATCTGCGACACCCACCTTCCAATAGTGGAAAAAATTGTTGCTTTAGCAACTTTAGGTTAGTTAGTTAATAACGAAGATAAACTGATGCATGAAGTTTAAGGAGGTAGTGGTAATGGGAAGCAAAGATGGGAGAGGATGAAGTGAAACACTCTGGTTCTTGCTTGTGGAAAGTTTGAAGACAAAGAAGAAGAAGAAGAGGAAAATTGTTGAATTTGTTTGGGTTTGAGAGATTGATGATGATATCAGGAGGGGGAGGAAAATCATCGTGGAGTTCTTCAACATCGTCATGGGTACCCACGACCTCCGTGTCGGCATCGGGAAAGAGGATTCAGAGGGAAATGGTGGAACTGAACAACGACCCTCCTCCTGATTGCTCCGCTGGCCCTAAGGGCGATAACATCTATCACTGGATTGCCACCATTATTGGAACCCCAGGTAGCTGCACATTCCCAATTCTATTTATTAACCCTATCACTGTCCATTCATCTGCCCAACTTTGATTTTTCCTTTATCAACTTCTTCTCTCTAGGAACACCCTACCAAGGTGGAATCTTTTTCCTTGACATCAAATTTCCCAGCGATTATCCCTTCAAGCCTCCCCAGGTACATTCTTCATCTTTCTAGCACCATTCTTTTTTGTGTTTTCTACCAAGGAGTGAACATGTGCTTCTTTTGAGTAATCCGTTTCATCTTTTTCAGTGTGAAAATTTTTTCTATTTCCCCTGTATTCCGCTATATTTGTTTGTTATTTTGTTTTAGGGGCACGTATTTGCAAAGTTAACTCACTTTGAACTAGTGTTGTTTTCATTTTTCCTTATTCTTTTTTTTTTTTCTAGTTCAAGAAATTTATCCAAACAGCCGCGTTAACCACTACCTGATTTATTAGTAAGTGTGACAACTTATTATTTAGAGAGTGGTAACATCTTTTTTCAGTTAATGCTTCTTTCTCATAATTTAGTGTTTGCATTGGCACGTGGAAGAATTTTGCTAGCCGTCTGCTGGACTGGATCTTATAATTTTGTTGCTAGTTGTGATAGAAGTGCTTCTGTCCTTTATTCTGTAGGTTGTATAAGGTTGTATAGTTATACAACCAGAAATGTCTATGAAGTGGCTAAATAAAATATCGACTATGTTCGAACTTTTTCCCTTTAATTTATAGAGCATTCTATAGCAATATTTTAGAACATGGGGTTTTCTTCCTTTTCATAAGTAAAGGTGAATAATTTGCATGAATTTGCATGCGTGTGAGTGTGTATGAATCTTTAGCCATTGGTTTTTATTTTCTCTTCAGAACAACAGTCTATAGGTTGTCTCTTTCTGATCAGAAGATAATGTGTAGTTTTTGAAATATCTCTTCATTGAATGCCTTCCCTGTTCGCTTCTGTCAAGTTGGGTATGAGGTTTTATATGTCATTTTGTCATTGAATTAAGAACTCAAGGGGATCTAGAATATGATTACTACAGAGATAAACCCAATCCGGAGTATGAAGCATAAAAGAAAATACTAATTAAATTGATCACAGTAATACCAGTACGTATTATCCAAAGAAGAATTCTTCCAGTACGTCGAGCTTGGTGAGATCTGGCACAGTTTTGGTTCTGTCAGCTCTTTAGCAGAGTTTACAGGTGTGCATGCAAGGCAAATCAAGAATTAGGAGGGCAATCTAGACAGTAAGCCGTAAGAAACTAAGGGGTTTAGATTGAGACTAGAATTTTAGGTAGAAGAAAGGTTACTGTTAAGCACAAATGCACATGCTGACCTGTTGTATACATGCTTGTCATGGAGCTGTATTGTATACAATAACTGGATCGAATTCCTTGAAATCCATGCTCATTGTTGACCGGATAAAGTTCTTCTTGTATGGATCGCGTTGATATTTACTTAACAGCATTGGTTATGTTACACTGACATAGATTGGATGTGGATCAAGACAGGCTTGACCAATGTGTACATGGGGTGCACATTTGGACCATGATTCTCCCGATCACTTGAATCATTCAAGCAGACAGTACAGATGACTTGCTCCATCAGTTTAGTTCAGTTTTGCAAGGCGATGAGCTTGTCTCTCTCTGATTATTTTGTTCCGTATTGAGTATAGTAGCTCGATGTGGCACTTGAGCCATGAGGCTCTTCACCCAAGGGGCTAATTTATAGGATGAATCTTATAATAACTGGCCCGTTCATTGCTAGGGAAATACGTACATGGTACATGTGCTTGACGAGTTAGAATGAAAGTCATTTAGTATTCTCTCACTTAATAGACCAGTCTTTCGGGATGGGTTTTCTCATGGGCTTGAGTAGGAAATCTTAAAGTCAAGACTCTCCCACCGTTGTGAAATAAGGAAATGGCGTGTAATTATTGGAAGATAAATAAAGTTGAATGTTTGTGTCACCTTTCCTTTCCAAGAATAGGAGGGTTTTCCAAGATTCCAAGATATATAGTCACTAGATGCTCATTTTGTAAGTATTTGATAAATATTATTGGAAAAGGTTTTTCATTTGCTTGAATGCACATATTTTTGGCTTTTGATTTGGCACAGGAAAGTTTGCTGCCTAGCTGTGCTGTTGACTGGGTCAGCGTGAACTTCCAGCTGCTTTTTCAATTCTAGTTTTTTAAATTGAAATTTGGAACCGTTTACTTTTTTTGTTTTTGTTTCTTTTTTCCTTTTTGAGTATGTCACTGTTACCTCTTCTATTTTTTTCATTTTTTAAAAGGATAGCCCCCTTATTTTCAAATCCTGCACAAACCTTCCGTGAAATGTTCAAAATCTTCTATGAAGAGCCTAAATTATACTCCTTCTGTTCTTGATTTTCATAAACTTCCCCTGATCTAGGAAGAGTGGTAATGGTTTTGGAAACAAAGGAGCGATATGCAGACAAACCAGAAAATAATGTATAAAGCTGTTGAAGTAGTTTCAGTGTTTTACTGTCTTAAATTAAAGAAATGAGATTGCAGGTGGTATTCAAAACACGCATTTACCACTGCAATGTAGACCCTGACGGCCTTGTAAGTATGGGAATATTGAAGGATGATTGGAGTCCAGCACTAACAATTGCTAAGGTGCTACTTGCAGTTAGATCAATTTTCACAACTCCTGATCATTGTAAGTTCCTCCAACAGCTTCAAAAAATACTTATTGATATGACTTTTTAGGTCATTGTATTCACCTGTCTTGTTTTCATTTTCTATTTTGTTTATATAAATGGGGGTTGATGATGGTTTGCATGTTAGTTCATTCTTCAGCCTTCCGTGTATTGGAGATGAAGCACTTTGTAACAGGGACACCAACTAATTTTTGTCTATTTGACACTTTGGATTCAACTAAATTAAGGGGTTTCTTGATTTGACAATAGGTTTTCTGCTTTTATTTCTTGCTCTTACAAATAATTACAAATATGTTACCTTTCGATTGCTTGGTTTCTTAATTTTAAGTATTTACCCTAGAAACAATGACACTCTTAATCTGTTTTGTTTTTATGTTTCCCAAATATTTAAAAACGATAAAGTAAGGTATTATAAGACATTTCTTTTTTGTTCTAAAACAGAAAATCAAAATAGAAAAGCGTTTTCTTAAACCAAATAGCTGTGATATAGTACATCATCTTTTTACGACTCATTTATTATCTTTTCTTTTATTCGTAACATCACTCATATTATCTCATATATCTCTTCCTTAATTGTAAAAAAATGTTGTAAAAAAGTGTTGTGGCTGTAGAACTCTTGTTTCCAAACATGTAATATTGATAACGCCAATACTTTCAATCAACATACCAAGTAGGCATTTATGATCTTGGAGTTTAAAGTTGTCATCTTGTTGCAGATAATGCTGTTGTCCCTGGCATTGCTCACTTGTATTCTGGAGACAGAGCAAAACATGACGGTATTGCTGCAGAGTGGACTGTTCGATTTGCCAAGTGAATGTGATACAAATGTTTATTATTAGCTTACATCTTAGACTGTGTTCCAGTCTTTATGTAAATGAAGAATGATAGTTAATAAATCTACAGCAACTCCTCCTTGCTGGTTGTTAGTGTGTCTTAGTTGATTCTTCATAGTTGTACCTGGAAAATGGTTAGTTATCATCAAATGCTTTTCATTGTTTTATCAGTTCTTGTTTTTATTTATTTTGTTGTATTAAATTTGTTTGTTTAGCTAAATCTTGGGTAACAACAACCAAGACTTGTAAACTTGTCTTTTATTGAGGGAAAAATAAATAAACATATCTTTTAAATTTAATTTTGGGAATTTTAGAATTTTTACGAAGTTGTGGATTCTATTTAACCCAATTTGATGTATCTAAGAAAAGTAAGAATGACCGTGTATTTGAAAAGTTTTGGAAATTGAGATGTAGTACGAGATTTAGAGCTCTATATGCTGTATTAGTATATATTTTAATTTTGTTTTTTTAATATATTTAATAAACTAACTGTTTTAAAACTAATAGCAAAATTGTTGAAAACTGTATTGAAAAGCTAATTTACTTATATATTTGTATAAATATTACATTAAATGTTATATTTGCTCTTCATTTGTAATTCCTAGTATCTTATATATTATTAAAAGAATTTAGAATGTGCTTATATTCATATTCGTCTCTATTATTGATTTTGGATTGCAATCTAACATCTTTTTTAAGTTTTAGGAGTATAGGATATAGGAAAAAAATAGGTTGATATATATTACTTGAGGAAGCAACTTGAAATAGTACTTAGAAAAAGGTAGTAATAGTTTCTGAAAACATACTGTGTTCTTCAGCTAACACAATGTAGTATATCTAGCTGTTTTGAAGAGTTTTTAAAATCATAATTCAACCTTTATTGTTCAATTTTGCCCTTACAAATAAGATATAAAATTGAATTATAATAGTTAATAATCTCATGACATCGTTTAGTGAATTTCTTTAATAACTATTAGATATTTTAACAGTTTCATACTACTATTAATCGCCTATAGTAATATTCCATATTCCATTGCCATAATTTATGTCTTTTATGTTAAATTTTATTTAATCAATAAATTTTATTTTTATTTTTTTTTTGTAAACACTGTTTACAAACTTCTATGTAAATATTATAGAGCCGTACAAACACACAAAAGAAAAAAAAAAAAAGAAGAAGCTAAATAGTGGTTATCTATGACTAAGTTTTCATGAAATACTCTTTTTTTCCTTTTTAGACATTACTTCCAATCCTTTTGCACAAATATTACAAATAAATAGATAATATTCTTATATTGAGTGACATGAATCCTGAACTATGAAACGGAAATAAAAAAAATGAAAAAACGGATTTACAGAGATATTTTGATCACTTATTTTAATAAAACAAATGAAAAATTCTTTAAAAATAATCTATAAAAAATACAATATTTGTTAAATTAATTACCATAATATTTTAAGTTTCATTGTGAAGTTAATATTCTTATAAATTAAATTTGAATTTAGGATTGTTAAATTTAAAAAAAAATAATAAATACAGAAGCATAAATTAAATTAAAGAACGTGGTTGGTTGGCTATGAGGAGAAGAGTCACCTACTACAGTGCTACTTTGTGGTCAACTTTGCGACCTGAAATTCACCAACTACCCCATGCACGCTTTTAGTTAACCCTTTTAATCACTTCCAACTTGCCAAAAGGTTTAGCTTCGAATGCCTTACTAAATTTTTCAGTTTTGTTAATTCTATGTGAAATAACACCTTTCAAAATTTGCTCATATTAATCATTTGGGAATCTCATGTATACCATTATTAGAAGTTCATTTTATTATCAATTGTTTTTATTCTAAAGTGATATAGTAACATTGAAGATTTTATTTGAATATAAAGTATTTTATAATAACAATATAATTTACTTTTAAAATTAATTTATGTTAATTTTGTAATTTATTTTTTTTTAATATATATATTTGAGTCGATCAATTTAATCAATAACTTAGCACATTTACATAGTACTAGTACTCATACGGTTAAATCACTGTTGGTAGGTGTAATAAACGGACGACCACGTGGTCAAGCTTCTCGACATACGTGTCTTAATAATACTGAGTTGGAAGTGTTAGGTGGTGTGAAGCTACTGCATGATCCATTTGGGTGACCTCAAACTCAAGAACTCAACAACCCCTCTGCATATTTTGATTCAAGTTGGAGACTTGAAAGAGGAGAGAAAGAGATGGTGAAGAGCGTCAGGGAATTGCAAGTGGAAGACTTGCTGAATGCAGGGTTAACAGTAGCAGAAGCCAATCAACTGTACGGCGCTTTGAGAGATGTTCTGTCTCAGTGTCTCTCCGACACCGACAGCAATCCCTCACTCATATGGCGTCATCTTGTCTCTCTCAAACTCCTCAAACCATCCTTTCCACACTCCTTGCATCAGCTTCTCTACCACTCTGTTTATCACTCTGCCTTCCACACTCCGCATGCTTCCCTTCCTCTCTATTGGTTCCCTTCTCTGTAAGTCTTTCTCTCCTTCTCACACTCATCACTT
>Ga0099824_1000824_pt1 | contig 40610 bp, 15 predicted proteins | sample SiratrowhiteBW_FD_76837 | JGI IMG/M metagenome (GOLD analysis project Ga0099824, IMG submission 76837) | Root nodule microbial communities of legume samples collected from California, USA - Siratro white BW | ecosystem: Host-associated > Plants > Roots > Nodule | place: USA: California... | reverse complement strand
AAAAAAATAAAAATTAAATAAATATATATATATATATATATATATATATATATATATATATATATATATATATATATATATATATTTATACATACGATAGACATAAAAAGAAATCTACAAAGGATTCTTTTTAATACCAACAAATAGTACAGTAGGTAAAGGAATATAGTATATACACAAGTGTGAATGTCACTCTCAATGATTAGAGATGATCCTTCCACATCATCATTTTTCTTATTATCGTTACGATTTTATTACAATATTTTATTAATAAAATCAGTTATAGAATAGATGTGAGAGAAAAAGAGAGTTCTAAACCAATATTTTCCCTATCAAGTATGGAAAAGTATAAAAAAATATATTTAATTATTCTTTATTTCTTTAAAAAATTTCGGACACAAATTGGATACAGCATCTGAAATATATGGTATCTTAATTTTAGAAATTGTCATCCGTGGACATCATAGGTAAGATTGACTTCTAAAAAGAATGGGTAGAACAGTGCGTCTTGGTTATATACGGAAAAAAATGCAAATTATTTTGATATTAGGTTGTGAACATATTGTTCTTTATCAAAGACAAATAATACATGGTAGATCATATGAAAGATTCTAAACAAGGTAACCTTAACCGTATCAAACATCGGAAGTCACAATCGCTATAAACTCAACCAAACATGAAGCAATCCACAAATGATAATCACTATGCCTGCAATCACAAATCAATTAAAGGAAAACAATTAGTTAAGACCTTCATACGAAATCTGTGAATCTATATTTAGAATTGGTGAGTCCCAGAGAATAATTATTGTGCATTAACCTTGTTTGCAATGTTGTTGGAGAGCCAGTCAAGTCCTTCGTAAAGTCCTTCACCAGATGTGGCACATGTGCTCTGGATATACCTGCACGTGAAGAACATGGTGAGTGGGGTAAGGGAGAAAGGAGACAGGGGATTTAGGAGACAAGTAAACCTCTGACAGAAATGTTTTATATTACCAGTGACGCTGACGGAGAGAATGAAGACCAAGTTTATCAGTTATTTCGGCAGCGTTCATAGCATTTGGAAGATCTTGCTTGTTTGCAAAAACCAGAAGCACAGCATCTCTCAACTCATCCTGATAAAAATTACACCAACACAACACAAATCACAAAATTAATCTAGGAAACTAAGTCCTCTAAAATAAACCAAATTCTCACATTCAGTATTATCTATTTTGTTACCTCATTCAACATCCTGTGCAGCTCGTCTCTAGCTTCCACAACACGATCTCGGTCATTGCTATCAACCACAAATATAAGTCCTTGGGTATTTTGGAAGTAATGTCTCCACAAAGGACGGATCTAGCAGGGAACACGTGCCAATGTTCAGTACTGTATCGATAATTTTTTTTTTCCTAATAATTCTGAGATAAAAATATATAGCAGAGGAGGGCCAAATGTTGGACAATTTAAGCCATATATAGAAGTCTACCCCATAGTTGTAACAAGATAGATCTTCAGCACCGTAGCCAGATCTTTCTACAGTACTGGATCCGACATACACTAAAAAAGAGAGACTAAAAAAATGCCAATTTAGCTTATGATTTCATTTTTAATATGTTTGGATCAAAATTAAGAAACGTACTCACAGAATAATGCATTACCTACCAACACTATTTGAAATGAAACAAAAAAAGGTATTACAAACACCCTTGTAATGGAGAGATTGTATGCATTGTAGCATCAAATTATCATTCACCACCCAAAATTACTCGTGTCAGAAATAATGCTTTCTCTCTCAAAGGTAATCGTTAACAAGCATTTCATCACGACATCAATATATAGATAAAGGTAACTAAAGCAAAATGAAAAAAAAAAAAAAAAATACCTTGTCCTGGCCACCAACATCCCAGACAGTGAAGCTGATGTTCTTATATTCCACAGTTTCCACATTAAACCCTATACCAAACGTTTATTTTTTTTAGTGCGTAATTTAAATTGGATTTAATTGAGGGAAAGAAATTGGAAGAAAAAAAGAAAGTAAAAGAGAGAGAGAGATACCAATGGTGGGAATGGTGGTGACGATCTCTCCGAGCTTGAGTTTGTAGAGAATGGTGGTCTTACCGGCGGCGTCGAGACCGACCATAAGTATACGCATCTCCTTCTTCGCAAACAACCGACTGAAAAGCTTGGTGAATGAGAGCCCCATTTTCAACTATTCTGAAACAAACAATCCCAAACACAAACCTTAAAACAACATCTGAACCATCATCATGTTACCCTAATTGAAGCTGGAAATTGGAATTGGAAAAAGAGATGAAAGATTCAAAAGTTATACACGGATCGGGAAGGTGAGCGTTTGAGAATTAAAACGATAATGAAAAATGTGAGAGAGAAAAGAACGACTTGCCTTGGAGATATGACAAAGAGAGAAAGTTGTGTTGGGGAGATTGCGATGAGATCTGACGTTGTTGGTGTTTGGGTGCTGCGTTTAGTAAATGATCTGATGTTGTTGTGTTTTCTTGTTTGGGTGGTCTCAATTCTCCAATATATAAATAAATCATCACTTTGCTTATCATCATTTCTTCTAAATATTTTTTAAATTAGTTAATCAAATTATACAAATATTTGTATAATGTTAGAAATTATGCTATATAATATTTACTGCATTTTTCAAAATACAATTAAATATAACATTATAACTATAAAGACAATACGATTTTTTCTTTTACTTTTCATTTACAATTTGCATACCATTGATACCTGTGAGTATTCGTTTATTAAAAAAAATCAATTTCTATTTTTAAAAATCAATTTTTCTTTCGCTCTTCAGTAAAAAAACAAAAAAATTATCTTTTTTTTTCCTTCATATTTCTTTCATCTCAACCAAATCGCAAAGAAGTCTACTTTCAAGAAATATTTTTATTTTAAAATCATATGAGAATCAAACTCCTTTTAATAATTATGCCCTTTGATTCAGTGAACAATAATATTTTACGCAATATAATGTTATATTTATACTAACGTTATTTAATTATATAATTTGTTATTTAATATACAAAATAAATCATTTAATTTTATAATTTAATTATAAATAATATTAAATTTGTTATATTAAGTCTTCAAATCAAGTTATTTCAATTCTATACAGCTAGAATTGAATCTTTATTACGTTATGTATCAGTCTAAATTAACAAGACACATTTTATCTTAAAGTTATTTCAAATTCCAGTCTGATAAACATAATTGAAATAGACTCCCTTGCCTTATCAGAGAGTTTATAAAACTAAAAACTTACCAAAATAAAATGCAAATTATTTACTAGGTATCTAAACTATATTTCTTAATACAACTTGGGGTCACAAGACATGCCGACAATTGAAGTAACTCGGCATTTGTTTATTATTTTTTCACAATTTTCTTCACTGCCCTTTCAACAGTCTGTCATACATCTTCACACAATCAAGTGCAAAATAAATAAAGCATACAGCATCACAATGCATTCCTTACTCCACAAGGGAAAAGGAAAGGCTAAGAGAAAAAGACGACGCCAAATGTTGATCTTTCGTTCCAACCAGTCATACAGCAGATAACATGTCACTTCTCCCACCAGTCATCCTCTCTGCCTTCTGCCCACGTTCACCTGAAAATTTTATACTCAAAACTTGATCAGAAATGCTGACTAAGATTTTTTTTTTTTTTTTGACAATTCCTGGAAGAAAATGGTTACCTGTCCGAATTCTTATAACATCTGAGACGGGGATCACTGCATAACCAAAGTTCTATTAGATATGTGATTCCATATTGAGGCCATTACATTTACTTGTTGAATTTAGAAATTAGAGTTTAATTCATATTGCCTTAAAATCTTCAGTTCAGAACTTGGCAAGAAGAGACATGACACAGGGAATACGCATCAAGACTAAGGTGCTCATATACTTATAAATCTAATAATTCACGAATATTAAGATCAATCTTAACATTTTCTAGGAATCTAATATTTAATATATTAATACAAAGGGCACGAGAGATACAAGTGAAAGCCAAAAGTCAAAAGGTCCCTTTTCTGTATTATTGATATCCAGAACACATCCGGTTGTGTTTTTAAACTGTGAGAACTGAGAAGGGAATATACATAATATACAAAAAAATGGAAAAGAAAAGATTTTTAGCTTGAAAAAAGAATCATAATTTGTTGTCTCAGACAGCATAATCATTTTAGTTATTCCCTTTCAGTTGATAAAACTTTTTTCTTGCCCCCCAGTTGCGAGAAGAAAAACAACTCATACTGAAAATGGAAATGCTATTCTACATTTCAGCACAGGATAACCGGTTTGCCAAGGATACAAGAGTGATATTTGTACGAGAAATGAGCCTAACTGAATAAAATAGACACATTAATATCCCTAGATTGGCAATGATCCAAACAGATTAAAAAAATTGCTAAAGGACCACAATGTATAATTCAGCACTAGATAGATTTCGAGGTCTTACAGAAAATTTTGCCATCACCAATCTCCCCAGTCCTTGCCTCTTCGATAATTTTGTCAATCACTGCCTCAACCTACAGACATGTGTAGTATTATCCAGGAATCAACATCTTTGTTGGTTCTTAGTATGGTTAAGTTTCATTCTGAAAATGTCTCCTAACTTATTTATGTGAAAAAGAAAATCAAAAGAATATTGAAAGTGCTTGTTGTAACTTCTCGAGCCAATTTATTTCAGGTTGCAAAAACAATATTCTGTTTTTCTTTGATCTCTTTAAAATCCATTAACTCGACAATGACCACTCCTGTTACTGAAATTAGAAATTAAGAGAGACAACAACGCAGATCAGTTGTAATGGAATTATCATATCCATTGAAAAAAAAAAAAGAAGTTCGTGCATTTCTCTTCCCAATGGTTCTGGTGAAATCAGATAAGATTCAAATCTATAGACAAACAGATTTAGAACCGATGAAAAATTTAAAGCATCAAATCCAATGGTTATGGACATAATCACATCCATTAACAATAATAGTAAGTAAGCATTTTAACATTAATATTTTGCAGAGAAAATTGTCATTTGGAGACTAAGGGCATTCCAGCAGTAACTACGAAATGACTCTTTTCCCACCTTGTATTATTGCACTAATAAGAAAAGGAAGTCAGCTATAGTCTTGGAAGCAGTGAAGTTACTACTGAGTGTCTGCATACCTGGTTCTTTTCCACCACTATTTCCATTTTAACTTTGGCAACAAAATTGCCTTCAGAAAATTCAGAGCCTGTGAAGAATACCATATTAGTAAAAGACAATGGTGTAATGTGATCCATATGCATAAAAGCATGTATATAACACGAAGAAAAAGGAAAAAAAAAATGTATTTCTTGAACTACAGATGATTAAGTTATGGACAGTGTTTACAAACTTAAAAAAGCATAGTTAAAGTTGGTTGGTCACACAGGTATGTTGTACAAATTTCAATGGTGACATTCAAGGATTGTATCGAAGGAAACTCGCATGGGCTATACCTTACATAATCAGATGTTCACTTCAACATCATGCCATACTCATTAATTTGAGAAATTAGAAAAAAAACAAAAAAAAAACACATCCAAATTATACGAGAGTACAATCACTTGCTTCTCATAAATCAATAGACTTTACAGTTGTTGTGCTAAACAGAAAAACACAGGTGAACGTCCAATTTTCCTTAAATCCAAAAACAATAATTGGGACACAAGAAACACACATGCTGTTAAACCAGAAATTAAAACTATCCAAAATACTGAAAAACTAAGTCATAAAACCATAAATTTAAACTCTACAGAGAGTTAAAGAGTTCAATTCTAATGGAAATTGCATAAAATGAAAGAAAAGGCAAACGCAGATAGAGATCTGTAAGGTATGGAAATGATGAAAGGCGAAAGAGGCAAATGAAATAAGAGCTGGCTTTGGACACGCAGCAGAGGATCTGTGAGATCAAAAGACCCTGAATGTGCGTACCAGAATAACCAACTCGAGACTACGTGACTACATGTGCGTACCAGAATAACCAACTCGAGACTACGTGACTACATGGAGTAGGGAAGAGAGTATATAACTTTCTGTTATTGGCAAAGGCAGGACACGATGACATTTATCTTCCAATTTTTAAATAAAGTATCTCATTCACAAACGGCTCTCACTTGTAATGTCATTTACACACTTAAACGGGATACACTTGCCTGATATCTGTCAGAAAGACTTTCGATACATAGATCAAACTGTACTCGTCTAAATAGGTCATCACTATAAACCATCAACTTTGATATCAACTGTTGGGAATAAAACATAATCTTTCGCTTGCCAGAACAAGAGGAGCAACACCAAGAAGGTAATGACACCTATAACAGCAATAATAATAATAATAAGCAAAGGAAATTAAAGGAACAACACACAACAAAATTTTACATGAAAAATCCCTTCAATGTGAGAAGTAAAAACAATAGACACAAGCCAGCCGATCAAGCTCCACTATAATCAAACAATAATACAAGAGAGTTTCAACATCAGCATGTATCAATGCTTACATCCAGCCGATACATTGAAGCAACAAGCTTACAAAATAGAGAACAAGGTAAAACCTCACACTTCCTCCAACATTCTGAAAATTATTTCTTCCAGAATAAACGTCGAATCTGAAGAACAATGAGTTTCGAAGCTTCTAGCAAAATTTTAGCTCTATCCAACAGAGGACACAAGTCGTGATTTTATTGAGACAGGTCGCACAAATCCGAAAATAGAGTTTTCTACTCTCTCACTCTTTGGCGGCTGATTTTCAAAAAAATGACAACTCATTCAACTTCCTCCTTGATCCCTACTCCCTATGTAAAAGATAAGGTGGACTCTTCTAATTTTGAACTTTTCTCCAAATAGGAAGGGAGCCCAACCCAATAAATCTCCCCCTCGCGACTATGTGGAAGTGATCGCCAAACCGACGACTAAGTAACAAGTTTCAAACTTCCATCTTGATAAAGATTTTGTCAGAACCATTCTTATCATTATGAATCTTTTCAAGTTCTAAAAACTTAGTATCCAAAACATTACGTATCCAATGATACCTCACATCAATATTACTAACAAGTTTTGAATGAAAAGTTAAGTTTTTACCAAGATGAATGACACTTTGACTATCACAAAGGAGCACATATCTCTCTTAAGTAAAACCAAGTTTTTGCAAGAACTTCTTCACCCATAGCATTTCCTTGCATGTTTCAATAATAGCAATGAATTCAGCCTCTGTAGTAGATAAAGTAACACACTTTTCCAATTTAAATTGCCACGCAATAGTTCCATCTCCAAATGTGATCAATGATCAAATAGCACGAAGTAGATCTTCTAGAGTCAATGTCTCCTGTCATGTCTGAGTTTGTGTAGCCAATTAGAACAAAACTAAAACAGGCTTTCCACTTCAAAACATAGTTTCAAACTTGAAGTACCACAAAGATATCTCATAATTCACTTCACTGTATTCCAATGTTCTCTTCCCGGGTTTGAAAGAAACCTGCTAATGCTACTAACAGCATGAGCCAAGTCTAGTCTAATGCACATCATAGCATACATCAAACTGCTCACAGCGGAAGCACATGGAACTTCATCCATGTCTTTGTGTCACATGGAAAAGGCTAAGGCTATTAGCACTCCTCTTGATACACACTTCAAATTGAGTTGCAAGCAAAGTCCATCAAATGAAGAAGAGAAGAAAAACATGAATAGAGTTCCATATGCTTTCGCTATGGCAATTTGATGTATGTTATAGTGTGCACTAAACTAGACTTTGCTCATGTTGTTGGTAGTATTAGACAGTTTCTTTTTCTTTCAAACCTAGGAAGAGAACATTGGAATGCAGTGAAGTGGATTATGAGATATCTTTGTGGTACTTCAAGTTTGAAACTATGTTTTGGAAATGGGAAGCCTGTTCTAGTTATGTTCTAGTTGGCTACATAGACTCTGACATGGCAGAAGACATTGACTTTAGAAGATCTTCTTCGAACTATTTGATCACATTTAGAAGTAAAGCTATTGCATGACAATCTAAATTGCAAAAGTGTGTTGTCTTATGCACAGAATGAGTTCATTGCTATTACTGAAGCATGCAAGGAGATGCTATGGAAGAAAAAGTTCTTGCAAGAACTTGGCTTTATTCAAGAGAGGTATGTGCTCTTTTGTAATAGTCAAAATATTATTTGTCTTGGTAAAAACTTAACTTTTCATTCAAAATCTAAACACATTGATGTGAGGTATCATTGAATACATTATGTTTTGGAAGCTAAGTTGTTAGAACTTGAAAAAGTTCATACTGATGAAAATGGTTTTAACATGATAACAAAATCTTTACTAAGATAAAAGTTTGAAACTTGTTGCTTAGACGTCGTTTGGCGATCACCTCCACATAGTCGTGAGGGAGGGAGAGATTTGTTGGGTTGGACTCTCTTTTTATGTGGAAAAAAGCCCAAAATTAGGAGAGTTCACCTTACTCTTTACCTAGACAGTAGAAGTCAAGGAAGAAGTTGAGGGGATTGTCATTTTTTTTAAAATCAACCGTCAAAGAGTGAAAAGAGAGTAAAAAACTCTATTTTCGAATTTGTGCAACCTACTTCAATAAAATCATAACTTTTGACTCGTTAACGGTTGGATAGAGCTGGAATTTTGACAAAAGCTTCGAAACACATTGTTCTTCAGTTTGACCGTTGCGATTGTTGATTTGACTTTTATTCTCGGAGAAATAATTTTCGGAATGTTGCAGGAAGTGAGTTTTTACCTTTTTTCTCTATTTTGTAAGCTTGTTGCTTTAATGTATTAGTAAATGTAAGCAATGATATATGTTGATATTGAGATTCTTTTATATTCTTGTTTGATCATAGTGGAACTTGATCGACTGGCTTGTGTCCGTGATTTTTACTTCTCACATTGAGAGGAGTTTCTACGTAAAAATCTTGTTGTGTGTTGTTTCTTTATTTCTTGCTTATTATCATTATTATTGTTGTTGCTAATGTTATTATATTTTTGGTGTTGCTCCTCTTGTTCTGGCAAGTGGAGGATTGCGTTTTATCTTTAAGTTGGTATTAGAGCCGATGATTTACGGTGGCGACCGACTCAGACGAGTGAAGTTTGGTTCCTGTATCGAAAGTCTTCCTGATAGAAGTGTTTCAGATAAGCATGTCCCGTTTAAATGTGTAAACAACAATACAAGTAAGGATCATTTGTGAGTGAGGTACTCATGTTTAAAAATGTTTCCGCTCGAGAGGGATGTATCAATGTGAAAAAGGGACTCTTACTTGAATAGAAGATTGTTAGGAATCCAAGTGTAAGTCTAAATCTCACATTGAGTATAAATGAGAAAGTTGAACAACATATAAAAAAGAAGACCTACAAACCTAATAGTTTAAGGTTTTGGTTGAAGGTGGTGTCATTCTCTTGTGTGGGACTGACTCAGTTTTCATTCTTGTTTAATCTCCCCAGTGTTTCTTTCTCGAATTTTTCCAACAAAACCTTAAGACATTGGGTTTGTGAGTTTTCTATCTTATATGTTGCTGAACTTAAGACTTAGACCTACATTTGAATACCAATAATGATGTGATTTTTACTATTATCAAAAGATTATTTTTCATAACAATATTACATTTACATAGATACACTTCCACACTCACTCAATTCTTCATCTCGCACAATACACGTACCAAGATCTCTTTACTAGTCCTCTTGGTATGCCAAATTGAGAAAGAGATTCTAATGAGAGTAGTGATGAAGACATTTTACTTTATACAATTTCCATTACAAGTGAACACTTTACTTTCTGTATGGATTAAGTACTTCGGCTCATAGTTTTTCACTCTTAAAAGCTGATTACTTAGTTTTAGTTTCAACATAAAAAAATGGAATATAGACATGTAGGACAAAAGAAAATAAATCTTCTAAAGCAAATTTATTTGTGAATTAAGAAGAAAGGAGTATTTAGTACTTACTGAATGCAGGATCACAATGCCTTATAAGTTAAATTTAAGGTGAATTGGATAAACACAGTATTTACTTTACACAGAAGCCTAATATAGAAGAGTCTTCTTTATGGGGAGGAAAATATTCAGCTTTTTAAGTACCTGTAGACAGGCTACGTCTTACTTACCTCCCTGCCTCTCTTTCGCACCACCCTGAGCACCAAAGCCCTTGACATCAGATACAGTGACACCGCGAATTCCCATTTTCAGCAAACCCTTCCAATCAAGAAAACTAAAATTTAGCACCAGCATATACAGAAATAAACTTCGCAAAAATATAATGGCTAAAAACAAAAACTACTTGCTATGTTAGCCAACCGAACCAATGACTATTTGTGATGGCATTTTTGGAAAGCAGTTGCACCATTTCTGAAACTACATTCAGAATAAAAGATAGAAAGAGTAATCTTCCCAAAATGTACATTCAGCATCCAAAAGTACTTTCAGACACCCATTTCATATATGATCAGTGAGATATTAATAAAGTATTTTTCACCGTTAACTTGCACCAATTGCCAACTTCTTAGCTCCAATTGAACAAAACACAGGTATCAAACAAAATGCAGGGATGTAGTGAAAGTGCAACAATATATTTACTGTTGATGACCAACCTGTGCATAAATTAAACCCTAAAAAATATAATGTCATACCGAAGAAACCTGAGGGACTCGCCAGGGCCTGGTAACAAGAAATTCAACAAAATAAATCAGCGAATAAATAAACAGGTAGCTAGAAAAACCCACTTTAACTAATTAATCACACAGTAACCCTCTCCCTCTCCAAGCCACAAAAAAGAGAACAGTTTGTGTAACCTGAGAATGGCTTCTACTTTATAGAACTCGGATTCTGGAACATAGTCTGGGAAAGAAAACAGTTCAAACAACAAATTAAGTAACAGTATTACTGGACAGAGCCATAGAGAACACATGCATTTGTACCTGGAATATTCTGGGCTCTGATTTTGGGAAGAATCGCAGTATTTCCTCTGCTTCTTAGAACCACATTGCGCTGAGAACAATCACCAATACGCTTGCGGCTGAAGCTGGGACATGCAAAAGGAATTTCAGCTTCTCTGAGATGAAAACTAACAACACTAAAAACGCGCGTTCCCGCGATCGCAGCCATTACTTCTCCTCTGAGGCACACTCGGAGCAACCTGGTACTTGTCAAGTTTCAACCCAAAAAAGAAATAACAGTCATTTTGTCTGTCCCTTTATTCACCTTTTGTGTTATGTTAAAGAAAAGGCCCAACCCAATGTAAAATGGGCCGGCCCATTTGGATTTATATGTAACGAAACGACAATGACGGTTGCGGCGTAAAACGATGAAAAGTTGTTGGTGTTCTTTGAAGGTACGATGAGTGATTTCGTGTACAGAATCAGTACCGCGAAGGAGTGGGAGGAGTTGCAGAAAAATGGATCCACTTTCGGGGGGCAGCTTGACAAGTCTTCCGGTTTCATCCATCTCAGCAAGCTCGACCAGGTTAATTTTTGTGCTTTTGTAATTTTTCCGGTTCAATTTTTTTTTGTAGTAATAGGAATCGGATGCAAGCTTACGTTGCAGTTCCAATTGATTCACTGTTTTACTGAATTACGATGAGATATTATTGCAGGTTCGGCAAACACTCCAGAACTTTTTCTTGAACAGCAAGTTGGAACTTTACCTGCTTCAAATTGATGCTAAAAAGGTGATGCTAAAAAGGTTACATGTACTTCTTCCTATACTTTTCAATGGCCTAGGGTGTCATTTCATTCTTGGAAATTGTGGCTTTTTGTAAGATGAACATAACATGTTAATCCTGCAAATTACTTTATTAATTCAATGAAATATTCAACTGGGTTATGGCTTTTTCGAAGTAATGTTTAATTGTAATAAAAAAAAGTGCCAAGCAAGCCCTTTGATTAAGAGGCTGACTTGCAGGCACAAATTATAGTTGCTTGTAATGCTCTAATGTAATATTTTCCCTCTGTGATATTCCTCAGCTTGGTGATGGTTTGATTTATGAAATTGTGGATGGTTCAAATAGCTTCCCTCATTTCTATGGGCCATCTCGAAGCTTTGTTCCTCTCCCTCTTGATGCAGTAACAAAGGCTGAGAAGCTGACTCTCAGAGACGGTGGATTCAGTTGTAGTTTGCTTGATTAAGTATTCTGCTTATCATATGTCATCTTCTTGTTGTCTCATTCTTCTTTGTAATGCTTGCTGCCTGTAGTTGACAAATCGAACTTTAATCCTTTCTTAATGGAGGAAATGAATGCGGCGATGTTATGGCTAGAATCCTATGTGGTTTTATGGTCATTATTTGATTTTTAAACATCACAATGAACATTCTAATATTTTTTCATGAGAAGGTTATGGATAACAAGAAAAACACAAAATGAAAGAAAACAACTATAGAATTAAGGAAATGAATAGCATAAAACTGTTTGAGGAATTGAAACAAAACATCATCTAGTATAAGTGGTAGACAGCAAATAGTTTAACTAAACAGATGCTTTCTGGTAGATAGTCTTTGTGTGTGATTCATCAATACATCATAATTCTTTATTTTGGTTCCAAAGTATGAAAGAGTTTGTGTATCATTTTCCTTTATTCTTAAAAAATTAATCCACTTAATGTAATTTTTGAATCTTGATCTTCGGAAACACGTGTAAGATTCTCTTCCAAAGCCACCTTCAATTTCTTATCTTCCTAAATTCAGTATTGTCTTCAGCGAAATGCATTTTAATATTAATGTATTTAGTTGTAACAAATTGGAGTTCCTCCTTAAGACAACCAAAACATTATCTTATAATGTGATAAACAATCTAACTAAATTTAATACTATTACAATTTTTTTTGTGCTTTTCATTATATAACCATTATTCAGAGTCAATCACATTATGACAACATAATAATTTGTTCTTTTTCCATTTGTATCGCTTTGTATCTAGTAGCCTGATTGATGTTAGGTGATATGGATTGCTTAATTGTAAATTTCATTTCAAATTATACAATTAATCTGTTGAAGCAATTAGTCCAGTATGATAGTAACCAGGTAAATAAACTCAAGCCAACTCCCTTCAAGAATGTTGGGAATTGGACAAAAATTTACATATTCTATAGTGTACCAGTTAATTTGGGTGATGCTCCCATTCATGTGTTTGTCAGGATTCGTGGTATATTTATCTGTGGTGAGATTTTTTCATTTTGTTTTTGTTTTGTTAAGAGGGCTGTCTCCATTATTCCATCCACAAAAAGAGTGTGAAACAAAGACACGTAGGGACTAATGTGTGGTACTATGTGTCGGCTACCTTATTGGTCTCTTGCATATTTGATATAGGAGAAGTGTGGGTTAGTTGTCATCTTTTTAGTTTTTTCTCTTTGCTTAGACTCCAGTATATGGTGTTATTTTCTTCTAGTATCTACCTATATGATAATGTTTTATGTTTTTATTTTACTTTTAATTATATTTTCATTTTATATTATTCAAATTTCAAAATTATCATTATGTTAACAGGAAAAGATATATTAATATTATTAAAAATATCACACGCTGTACTAATCACAATATAATTTTTTTTCTATCTTTTCTTCCATACAAATCTATAATTAATTAATATTGTTTTTATTCAAATGATAGAATACACGTTAAATATAAAAAAATAAAATGCATATATTATTCAAATAAATATATAATATTATAATTAATATAAATATTAATTTTTCATTCATTATAATAATATAGCATAAGAAAATAGGGACGCATGAGTTAAATGACCTGGACAAAAGAATTTTAGATATGCAACTCATACATTTGAAGCGTGGATTCCGGAGACATTATTTTTATATTTTTCATAGTCATTTTTCCCAAAACATTTTCACTACATGATCTATTTTATTTAGCTTTTTTTTTTTTCTTTTATCGCTCTTCTTTGTAAAAAAAATGTAACAAAATTGATTTATAATACAAGTTTTTTATAATTATTTTTATTTTATTTTTTGGTTAGATTTTCAATTAGTTGGGTTGTCATTGTTCTGGTATCCCAGTTTTTATTATCACCGACAGGTTTTGAAGATTCATTAATGGCTATAGAATGGGATTGAAAATCCTTCAGATACCAGGACACCGATGTAGCACCCGACCTGCCAGAATACTATAATGTAGGAATTTGCAATATAGCATGACAAACATTAATCAGCTTTTTCTATGTTTATTGGGTGAGGAAGTTAGGCCACTGATTCAATTGTAGCCACAATAAAAAAAATTCCAAATTCTGTGAGGCAAACATTTACAGTGATGAGCATGATTGCACCCTAGTTAATCTAGTTCATTGCATTTCGATGGAATCTTAAGTACTGAATTATAATTAATACATCTTTATTCATACAGATAAATTGATTATTAGATAATTAATTTTAATTAAATATTAAAGTTGATGAGTTCATCATCAAAATCCATACAAATAAAATGACAATACTAAAATATACATGATTTACTGATTAGACATATATTACTTTACTTATTTGCTAACTAAGCGTATATAGATATAAATAACAACTTGATAATTTATTTTTGTATGTTGAATGAATCAATTATTAGTCTCAATCTATAACAGTACAAATTGCTAAGGTGAATATGCGTCCAAATATATTTAGGAATATATATAACAATAGAATTTGGTAATGTGAATCTATTGGTGTACAAACATTTTCACCTGCCTATACGAAATGGTCTGAATCCAATCAATATTTTTGTTTGTGTTCGACAAAAGAGATGTGGAAATCAATGCTGGGAAGAAGCTGAATTTGGTCAATGGCAATTCTTGTTTGATGAGTTGTGCTCTTTTGTCTTTTTGTTCTAAGTGGAGTTGAATCCACAACAACGCCGAAAACCAATTTCAGATTGTTCATTCAAATCCAAGCACTGTAGTGTTATAGCTTTCCCTTATAGGCATTTCCTTTTACGAAGGATGGAATATTGGTTGGCTAATTGTAAATGTAATTTCGCTTTCGACTACTTCGCTTGGTCCCTTCTCTTTGGTTTTTACTTTTACGTGAAATTTAAGCCACACAGTGTTGCTAAAGCGTTCTAACTCGTGATGATTAGTTACATATTAAACTGTTATTACCATAAATTTTGAGGAGGAAATGGATCCACTCAAACTGAGATTTTGGTCTGAAACCTAAGCCAATCTAATCGCTGATCATCAAACACGTAGGAAGGAAAAACGCATCCACACATATTGAATATCCTTTTCTTTATAGGAGGACGTGATAATTTTTTTATCTAGACATTATTAACCTAATCCATATTCACGGACACTATATTAAACATTAATTATGAAAACAATATAATATCAACTTGATCGATTCAAGTTATAAAATTTAACTACGATTTAATCAACATTAAATAAAACATATTTTTAATATTAATTTAGTTTCTACCAGTTTGATTATATAACATCTATATCTTAAACAAAATAAAATAGAAATGAGATGAGTGCACATAAAGTAATGAATATGAGTGAAAAAGATGAAGAAAAAGATACGGATGAAAGAGATAAAAAAAAAAGTGTAAATGAAATAGATGAATATGGATAAAAAATATTAATATAAATAAGAAGATGAGTATAAATAAAGAAATTAAAGAGAGTGTGAATAAAAGATATAAGTGTAAACTAAGAATATAAGTGTGAAAAAATTTATATAAAAAGTGAAAAAAAAAATACGATTGACGAGAGTCTTTAAGGTAATTTTTAAATTAAAAAAAAAACTTACTATTACTTTCAAGGCTAACACACGTCTTTTTATACAAAAATTAAAACTAATAATACAATATTGTAATATCGATTACGATGATGCTTACAAAGATTTATTAATAAATTAAATAATATAATAATATTATAATATTTCTCGAATCAACATCAAGTAACTAAATAAAACATATTTAATATTATTATAATTGACTAAACTGAATCTAATATTTTCTATATATCAGCTTCCATGGCATATAAATTTTTTTATTGATAATATTGAAATTATAATAATTTAAGGTATTATATTATATTAATAAAATATAAAATATTTTGCATTATATTATATATTATTAAGAAGAAATAAAATATTTTGTATTGTATTAAGGATAGTTTACCTAACTCTAATAATATTGTATATTGAACGATATTAAATTTTAAAAACTATATTCATATTTTCTTGTAATAATTATTGAGAAGTATTTGAAAGTAAATTTTAGCGGATTTCTCTTTTTAGAATCTCAAGCATGTTATAGGAAGAAATTTTCACCATTATTTTACTTTTTTACTAAAAGAGGAAAGGGAGATTGAAAACTAAAGTCTAATATTAAATTATAACGAAATTAAATCTAATTCATTTTTGTAAAACAATATTTTAATATGAAGTAAAGGTTTTTTTATATATTATAATTTAATTCCAATGAGGGAACACTAACATATTTTTTTATATATTTTATTCTAATTTTGAAAAACTTCTTCTATTTTTCAGTTATGTAATTCAACTCTACATAAGAATATTAATATGCTTGTAATGTGTGTGGTAGGTGTTATAATATTAATATGCTTGTAATGTGTGTGGTAGGTGTTATAGTTGTCTAATAGTTAAACTAAAGCACCAATATAATCCAATCTGTAATAATAATGTATTTGATTTGCCTATGGTGTTGCAAAGAGACGTTCCAGTTAAAGGAATTAATGTTTCTTTTTTTTTTTCCTAACAAAGTGGTGTATTAGAATAAGAAAATTGAGTAACATATAAAATGAAGATTTACAAATTCAAAGTTTTAAGATTTTGGATTAAATGTAATATTATTCTCTTGTGAGGATATGATTTTGTCTATTTTTGTTTGATATCTCTTAGTATTTATTTTTTGAATTTTTTTAATAATATCAAAGTCAATGTTTTGTGACAATGACAGCCTCAAACATATTAAGTTTGATTTATGTATCGAAAATTTTCCAAACAAAAATTTCAGACAAATGTTTTCCGTTTTTCCAATAAATATAAATGACATATTCAAATGTCCAAACAAAATAACATAATCATTACGTGCATGCAAAGATATCTCTCATGGTATCATGACAGGCGCACAGAGACTTCTTACAAATGAATGAGCACCGTTGAATACTGAGGTATGATCAATTTCACGAGGAATCAAAACAATACATAGCCACAAAGAGAGAAACACTTTTATATAATTTTTCATGTTTCATGAAACTTCTGACGTAAAAAATAACTTTCACACAATAGAATGGACCTACCACTTTGGCAATGGTGTTGAACTTCACATTAAGTAGGGTGCTTTCGCCTTTATTTGGAGGTTTATTGTTCCTTATTCGCCATTGACATTCAATCATGTCCAAGACTAGAATAAAGTTTTGTGCTCGACAAAATCATTACAATGGTAGCAACAATTATAATGGAGGAAAACTACTTTGGAGGGGAAGTTTTGTTTCCATATGAACCTTCCCCAAATTGTTATGTTAGGTGTGCGACTGGGATCAATAATGGCATGTGATTTAGTTTCTTTTAATCATTCAAAGTGTGAATAGTTTAAGAGAAACAATTTGTGGAGGAAAATATTCGCCTTTGCACATAATAAACAATGATAAAAGAAATGCTTTATTCGTAGGTTCATTATTGCAATCTCTCTAATTTTAGTTCGACTTGTAATCATTGACAATAAAATTCTTAGATTCTGACCCATAATGCCCAACGCTTTAAACAAAAGAAACCATTAATATTATGAACAAGGCTATGGTGGTGAGCTTACGGGATATATAGTGCGATACAAGGTTTCAATCTTTCTGACCAATTAGGGCATAATATATACCATCTTTTGAGGTCAACAAACAAAAGGATTTTAGATATTATTGTTTAATACAATTTAATTGAAAAAAGTTCAATTGTAAGGTTTTTTTATTATGTTGTTGTAACTTTTAAAACATTTATTTTAAAACTCATAGGTTGGTGCTTCAAATGTAGTGTTAGTTCAAGCGGCAAAGAACTCTGATGAATAATATCGATTTTTTGTTGGATAACAAAATCTGCAAATACTTGTAGAGATATGTTCTGACATTAGGTCTATGACGTGGAAAAAATATATATAGATGGAGACCTAAAAAATGAGATCTGAATTAAATTTAAAATTATCTTTAATCTAAAATCTTAAATTTAAATTCATATACTTAATATCAATTAGATACTTAATATCAACGTGATTAAATAATTATATAAGACAATGTGACAAACTTAGTATGACTCCAAAACAATACCTAAAATCATTTTTAATAAATTTATCGTTTCACACATTTTGAAATTACATTTAATTCACTAATGTCTTCATCTTAACTTTTTTTTTTTTTACTAGTGATTCTTAAAAAACCACACATATATGCAATAAATATAATAATAAGTAAATTACATTAATTAATCCCAAGTTTTGTAAAAGTTACACGATTTTCCTTTTTACACCGGTCTTATAAGGATATTTGAGAAACATTTCACCGATATTCTTATGTACTATACTAAATTCTCCTTTATTATTTATTACACTAAATTCTCTTATTATAGACATTTAACTGTACTAGCGGAAACATGCATGTATTTCTATTATACTATATTAAGATAATATAATATATAGAAATAATAAATTTATAAGGATAAAATTTGAAAATTTGTATCATTATTTTTAAGTTAAAGAATACGAATTATTTTTAGATTGAAAAATAATAAATGTATTTAAATTAAATGTAAAAATATCTAATCACAAAAGAAAGTGTTATTAATTAAATAATTATTCCTAATTTTTTGTTAAATAATTATTACTAATTTTTTGTTAAATAGTTATTTCAGTGTAAATTGAACTAGTAAGAAGACTCTGATACCAACTATTAAATAAAATACTTACCAAATCATTGGAACCACAACCTAGTTGATTATTTTGTTAGGAATTGAAATATTGTTAAATTCTAACTATAGTAGTGCCAATATTTTTTTTTTTAGTTTAACGACAATAGTGTAGTACTATAAATTTCTGTATAGAATATTCTCAGCTACGAATTTAGCAACTTTTATCTCCATAGTTGACCGATCCAAAGTTCTTCTTACTATTCAACAGAAGATCACAATTCTTACGGTAATAGATAGAATCGGATATGTGGTGATTGAAATGGTCATTAATTAGAGTTAGTTAAAAAGAAACATGATTAAATGTTTAAAAATTAGTTAAATATATTTCTTGTCAAAAATCATAATAAATCATGTGCAACTTCATATTGTTACGAGTTATTCCTTCAAATTTTAATATAAAAATATATTTATAATATAATTTAATAAACAAGTAAAAGAATTAATCTAGTTCAATTTTAAAAAAATATTATCTTATAAAAACTATTATAATCACTTCTAAAATATGTTTATAATAATCACAGGATAGGGTATTTGAATTTTTGTTAAAATGTTTTTATTGTCGTAGGTAATATTTTTTTACCATTCATGTAAAATTAAATATTGAAAATTTCCCCAATATATCTGTATTACACTATTATATGAGTGAAATTGGTTTCATCTGAAGTTTCAGAAGGTTGCTATAACTGGTGGGGTTCAACAATTGTTAGCTGAGACTTACAATTGGAGTATGGTGTTTAAGACGTGAAGAAAGCATTTGAAGATGTGGAGTTTGAAAAGTTAGAGTGGGATAAAAGTTAAGTTCAAAAGTACAAATTTTTTATTCTTGGAATGTCACGCGTAACATATCCTTCTTTAATCAATATACCATAGAAAATGTGTTAACGGGAATATAAAAGTTAATCAATATTTATAGCCTATTTATTTTTTCTATAGAATATGGTTGAGATTCAATTCCTTAATAATATTAGGTTAGACATCTTAGATTTACTTTGATGTAAGAGTAAATTCTTGACGAGTCTAGAAGATATGTATTAAAAGAGAGAAAAATAAAATACTTTATTAAATAACTAAATATACTGGCAACCTGAACAGGAAAAAACATAATAACTAATTATATATAATATTTATATTATTTAAAAACTAAATAACTGATTATATATAATAATATTATAATATTTAATTATATTTTATTTTAATAATATTTAATAAGTTATTTTAAATGCAATACTTAAAAAAAACATTCGTTTCACATTGAATTAGTAAATTAGTAAAACCGTCAAAAAAATGTTATTTTTTAAAGTTTCAATCTTGCAGCAACTAACTCCAAGGATCTCATAACAAAAAAAAAAAATGAAGAAAATTTAAGACTCCATTATACATATTTTTAGTTTAGGAACCTAATTAAAAATCGTAAGAAATTTAAGAACCTAACTACAATTTTTTTTACTTAAAAAGTTAAAAGCTAAAAAAAAAAATCAGGAACCTACTGGCTGTCGATATTAAACCATTAATTAATAGAATTTTGTTTAAATTACTAATTGCTACTAGTTTTTATTTGATTTAGACTAATTTAATTTTGTAATTTTACCATGACTGCGCGTTTTACTTAAAAAACAAATATATTATGCAAATATTTCAATTATTAATTTATATTCAAAAGAATGATTGCAAACCTCGTTATTTATTTATAAATTATTAATTTAATATAATATAATTAATTATAGTGCAAAAAATCAGCTGAATAAAAAATGTAGATATGAGCATTAGAACTTATCTTAGTAATTATACATAAAATTAATTTCCATTGGAAGTTTTTAAATAACGTTTTTATTAGAACCAATTTTCTAATATCCATCGTCCAACCAAAAACCAGATAATTGCATTTACTTTCACTTGCTCCGGAATGAATTTCACAAAGGCACATTCAAACAAACAGTTATTAAAAACGCGTGAAAAGACCTCATGTGCACTCGAATGAGAGAAATTAGCAGAATTTGAAGTGAAATGTGTATAAAAAAATATAAATAAGTCCCATACCTCTTTTACTATCTATTAGAAACTCAAGTAAGTTTCTTAATATATATATATATATATATCTAAACCTTTTAATATTGAGCTATATAAGGAACTTGGGATAATATAGTTTTTGTAATACAATTATTGAAGTAAAACGCGTGAAAACAACTTATGCAAACGCGAAATGTTGGTGAAGTTGACCAATGAGCAGCTTTTGCAGCAAAACAACATCATCTGCATTGAATAGTGAGTGTGTGATGAGCCCAAAAGGCCCAACAGTCAAAAAGTAAGAGAACAAAAACATAACAAGTGATTTAGTATTTGCAAGTTGCAATTTTTTTTTGCTCCACGACAACCAATCTGTCTTCAGAATGGAGTTCACTGCGGAGAGTTTCATGCTCGTGCATGAATGAATCCCTTCATGACCTACCTAAAGCTGTTAATACTACTACTTTATTAATACGTCTCAAACAGGTATTGGTCCCATACCTTAGCATGATGCCACATTCTAAACATTAAATATATCTGTGACTCAATGTTCTATAACATTATACGCCATATCATTACTATTCTTCATTAAATAAACAATTTTATATAATAAACATTTTGCTTTTGCTCCTATTATTTTTTGTTTAAAAATAATCAAATAAAAGGAGACATTGGAACTATAAAAATAATAGAACTTAAAGTTTCACTCAAATAATTAACAATAATTAAATTAAAAATTTAAAAAGAGTTTCTCTCAAGTTCTTATATGAGACTATTAGGTACGAAACTATATTTTAGGTATTGTTTATTTTGAAACTAGGAATCACGAATTTATCTTTTAAAAGATACTTTGAATTATTAAGGAAGGGTAAATGTTTTTAAACTGATTTTGATATAAACAGGATGTGAAACTATTGGATTTCTTAAAAGAAAAAAGCATATGAATTAAAACAATCAAAATTTTAAGTTTGGAGTTAAAGGATTGACTTGAAAATTAAATATAAAAAAAAATTCTTTCCATGATTTTCTTTTTTTCATTAAGATGTATAATGAAGTCAAGGTTTTCATCTTATGAACAAGACGCATTGATGTTAAACGTGTGTATGCACGAAACGATAAGAAACACTAGGAGGGTTGTATAAGACAAATTTTTGAACGTAACATTATGAGTTTACTTCGCAAGGAGAGGCTAATATCCCGGAACAAACCCCTCTGTGCATGACAGCATGAGTTTTCAAACTTCCAAAGGCACATGGCCAAACAAAATATATAATATATTATTGGGCCTTATGTAGGTTTTTAATATTGTGTTGAGAACAATTTCAAGACAAGTTTGATATGTAGAGAAGTTTAATGTTGTTTTGTTCAATTTAATAACCAAAGTAACAGCGATTACCGACAACCAATCATCCTAAATTGTTTAACTCTTGAGTGTAAGTAGTCCCGAAGAAATTTAAACCCATAATCAACAACCTCAACCATAATTAATCTCTTAAGTACAACACATTCCAATCCTTTGGAATTAAACAGAAGATTGTCATTACAACATGGTTTAACTCTGTTAAAAAAAATACAAGTTGAGACCCATTTATAATTTTCTTAAAAACCATTTATAACTTTAGAAGTTTACATAGTTACATAAACTTTTTTACTGGTATTGGATTTGCTTTTTGTCCATGTTGAGGTACTTAGTTTAATGCATTCTTCAACACAACGCAAGCAATCATGTACTTTACCCAAATAGATCGAAGATTAGACTTAAAAAAAATGGGAAAGTCAACTAAATGGGTTGCTATATACTCAACGGGGCATGAAGGATGATATCGCATGATTCGCATCTCTTCCCACAAATATAGATACCTTTCCTTTCATTTTTGTTTTACTACTTGAAAGTTTTGGTGTTTTAAACCATTAAGCTGTGGTTGTTGACTACTTTTAATTACCACAACTTTTTTTAAACATTATCTTATAAGTCATGGCGTAAGTTACTACTTTCTGTAAAGGATTCAATTTGTACTTCTTTTTATAAACTCTGCATTTTTTGTTGAGCGATCTCACAGTACTGAGTGGGACCATGTTATTTTTTGAGGCTGACTTTTGGATAAAAGCATTGAAAGAGTATTGATGATGATGATGAAGCCGGAAAGATTGGACTGATCTGTATTTACATTTTACGAGCCAAGGCAGTGGCACACAGAGTGCTTTCCACACCAAATCTACCTTCATTTTTCTTTCTCCAATGCTTTGTTTGCTTTTTTAAAGCTTATAAATACTCTACCCTCACACACATTGTTGTTATTAGGAAGCACTCGAGAAGAATACAATACAATACAACTTGCTCTTTTCGTGGTGCTACCCAATAAGAGCATCTATCCCGAGTTCCAAACCCTGCTTTTGCTACAGCTGGCTTCTTGGCATATTCACACCATTGAATCTCTCACTCTCCCATATGTCTCTTCAGGCCAAACTGCACTATTCATGCTAAATTCTTGTTTACTTTGTCCCCACGTTCTTCCATTTTCCTTCCTCACCTTGCCTCTGATTCAGCCTTGTCAAGAAATCTAGCCAAAACAAATTCAAAACCAACAAAAATCATGTAAACTATACATTGTTAGTTTTTGATTGGCAGTGTTATTCTTAGCCCCAGTGGCAGCCTATATTGATTCCCTTTGACCCTTTTGGTCTGGAAGAAGATATGGAAGAAACATTTGTACCCTTTGAAGGAATCAAGAATGATCTGAGAGGGAGGTTGATGTGCTACAAGCAAGATTGGACGGGTGGAATCAAAGCAGGTTTAAGGTATGTGTATATATGCTGAACTTGTTTAGCTACTAGTGGGGACGGACATGTATTGAAAGATTTGAAAATGTTTCTTGGCTTCAACCAATTGTATTTAAGCGGTAGACAAGTTTCTCAATTTTTACATCCCTTTACAGGATTTGGGCGCCCACCACATACATATTCTTTGCTTCAGCAATACCAGTCATTTCATTCGGGGAACAACTAGAGCGAGATACTGGTACTGAATATTCTAACTTTAATGTATTCTTATTTCTCCTCAGAAAGAAAAAGTATAAAATATAACGCGTGCCTGTTGTTTTGCACTTGCAGACGGTGTTCTAACAGCTGTTCAAACATTGGCATCCACTTCATTATGTGGCATCATACACTCAATCCTTGGAGGTCAACCTTTGCTGATTTTAGGAGTGGCAGAACCTACCGTGATCATGTACACATTCATGTTCAATTTTGCAAAAGAGAGACCAGAGTTGGGCCGGAATTTGTTTCTGGCATGGACTGGATGGTGAATATTGATTTATGTGTTCATTTTGTAGATGTTTTCATATGGAGACCCCGATGCAATTGTTTTCTAGTACCATTCATCATAACGTGGCTTAACATTGTCCTTTTTTTTTTTTTTCTCTTTTGACCTGATTTTGTAGGGTATGTGTCTGGACTGCAGTGTTGCTATTCTTGCTGGCCATCTTAGGGGCTTGCTCTATAATCAACAGGTTTACCCGTATTGCAGGAGAACTATTTGGCATGCTTATTGCAATGCTCTTCATGCAGCAAGCTATCAAAGTAAGATCACTTATCAAAGTTTACCTTGTCACTCATTCTGTTGTTGCTTAATTCCAAGAGTTCAAATCATACATTAGTATCAAAGTTTACCTTGTCACTCATTCTGTTGTTGCTTAATTCCAAGAGTTCAAATCATACATTAGTACCTGAATTAGCAATGCATTTTGGACAAACTAATTTAACATCCTGCTGCATAATTGTTCAGGGACTTGTGGACGAGTTTCGCATACCAGAAAGAGAAAATCCAAAATCAATTGAGTTTATACCTTCATGGAGGTTTGCTAACGGGATGTTTGCTCTAGTCCTTTCATTTGGCCTACTCCTCACTGCATTAAGAAGCAGAAAGGCTAGGTCATGGCGTTATGGTACTGGTAAGTGTTTCTCTTCTGATTACAATTTTATTTTTTCATCAGAAAGTTAATGATTTTATATTACATCTCTAACACTGAATTTGTTACAGGTTGGCTTCGCAGCCTAATAGCAGACTATGGTGTGCCACTTATGGTCCTGGTTTGGACAGGTGTATCCTACCTGCCTGCTGGAAGTGTTCCACATGGTATTCCAAGGCGCCTGTTCAGCCCGAATCCATGGTCACCGGGTGCATATGAGAATTGGACTGTTATTAAGGCATGTAAATTAATTGCAACTTCTTTAATCCTCCACTATTTACTACCAAGTGGACTTGTGATAACACTAGATATTGTACCTCTTTGTCTTGAATGTAACAGGATATGGTCCAAGTTCCTGTTGTCTACATAATCGGAGCATTTATCCCAGCCACCATGATTGCTGTGCTTTATTACTTTGACCATAGTGTAGCATCCCAGCTTTCCCAGCAGAATGAGTTCAATTTGAGAAAGCCATCTTCTTACCATTATGACTTGCTTCTTTTGGGATTTTTGGTGAGCCAGTTGTTTATGTTCCTTCCTTGCTTCATTTTTTAGCAAGTTAATATGAATAAACTCTCATGCAATCACTACTTTAAAAGACATAAATAATGACTTCTAATTTTTTGTTTTTTTTCTGGAGGGAAGACCTTAATATGTGGCCTTATTGGAATTCCTCCAGCAAATGGAGTCATACCACAGTCTCCAATGCACACAAAGAGTCTGGCAACTCTTAAACATCAGGTAATCAAGTCAGTGCTTTTGTCAATCTCACCCTAATTAATTTATAATTTTAAGCACTATATCAACAAGTCTCTCTAAAAAGAGCAATGTTGGTGCAGTTGCTTCGGAACAAACTGGTGGTAGCCGCACGAAAAAGTATGGGAAAGAATGCTAGTTTAGGACAGTTATATGGCAACATGGTAGAAGCCTACCATCAAATGCAGACGCCTCTTATTTACCAGGACCCCTCTGCTCGAGTAAGTATGCTAACTTTTTTCTTATCCTTAAATCTCCCTTACTTGATTCAAACTTTTAGTATAATACAAGAGACTATATGTGCTTCATTTGTCAATAAAAATTTCATCGCCTAATCACTGGTTACCGGTAACATTGAAAGATGATAGCACAGGAAAACATATTTTGGTCACAATGAACCTTATTATTTGCACCTCAAGTATTAGTGCATGACATATTGTTATTCATGTGACATTATTATGATCAGGCGCAAGGACTAAAAGAACTTAAAGAATCAACCATTCAAGCAGCTACTAGTATGGGAAACATGGATGCCCCAGTAGATGAGAGTATATTTGATGTTGAGAAAGAAATAGACGATTTGCTGCCTGTTGAGGTTAAGGAACAGCGTCTGAGTAACTTGCTTCAAGCAATAATGGTGGGAGGATGCGTTGCGGCCATGCCTGTCCTCAAGAAAATACCAACCTCAGTCCTTTGGGGCTATTTTGCCTTCATGGCCATTGAAAGTTTGCCAGGAAATCAATTCTGGGAAAGGATCTTATTGCTCTTCACTGCACCAAGCAGAAGATACAAGTAAAAAAACATTCTATTTCTTTTATTCTTCTACTTTTCAATCCTCTATCACATGCCTCTTATGATCAACAAATTTCTTCTTTGAGTGCAGGGTTCTTGAGGATTACCATGCCACTTTTGTAGAAACAGTTCCTTTCAAGACAATAGCAACATTCACCATTTTCCAAACCATTTATCTTCTTGTATGCTTTGGACTAACATGGGTTCCTATTGCCGGGGTCATGTTCCCTATGATGATCATGCTCTTAGTTCCGGTAAGACAGTACTTTCTCCCCAAATTTTTCAAGGGAGCACACCTTCAAGACTTGGATGCAGCAGCGTATGAAGAGCAAACAGCTTTGCCATTCAACCTTGCAACAGTACGATTTCTTATCGTATATAACTAGCTTAGCTTAAATTTATGATAGGACAAAACTTACATACACTTTCATAAGTGTTTTTGGTACTGTTTTTCACCCATAAACAGAAAATTCACTTCGATTATGAACATGACAAATAAAAACTTAAGTTCTGATTGAAGAATAACACTAAAAACATCAATAGAATTGCGACTAAGTTTTGTCCTTTATGATAATCCACATTTTAGTCATTGTTATATATATTTTTGTGGATACATTTGCTTATATTCCATACAACTGTCCTAACAGCAATCAGAGTTTGGAGGTGGTGCTTCTCATGTTGGAGAAGGTGAGATCCTAGATGAAGTTATCACAAGAAGCCGTGGTGAGTTTAGGCACACTAGCAGTCCAAAGATCACAAGCTCCACCCCAACACCAAGAACTGATCCTAAAAGCCATTTAAGCCCACGCCTCTCATTTAGTGCACGCGTGGGTGAGCTCAAAACTGAGCAAAGTCCTCGATCTGGTGCAAGAGGTCCCCTCAGTCCAAAGGCTGGAGAAGTGAGACTAACAAATCTGGGAAGAAGTCCTCTTAATCCAGATTCAAAACAGCAGGACCACAGCTATAATTAATCATAGAAGATTGCAGTCGTATGCCTTAGAAGGACTATTTAGGAGGCTATTTCTTGCAATTTTTCCATTCTAGTTTGTTCTTTAATTTTGCTTGTCATGGTTGTAACTTGTAAAGTCCTTTTCCTTGTCCCATATACGACAGATATGAGATATGTAACCAAAGTGTGCCGCTTTCCTTAAGTCAATTGTATTAGTGAATGTTACTATATTTGTGCAAATGTATATCATCACCACAAGTTTGTTTCAATAAATTGTGACTAGTTTGAGTCTTGTATTATTTCAGATGGGTTACGTACTACAACTGGAGTTTATGATTCATATACCTCTATCACTTAGTATAATAATTTCGGTCTTTTCAAATTCATAGAAGCATCAACAAATTGCCAGAGAAATTATTTATGTTCGATTCCACCTTGTGTCTATTGTTATGGTCATTCACATGTAAATCAATTTTAATAACTCTTTTCAGTAAAATAAAAATTTGAACCCACTTGACTTGATAGATTCTATTACTATTTTAAGAATTAGACTTAAAATCTAACTTAATCTTATAAAATTGATTTATAAAATAAGATTTGCATCTGGTCATCTCCAATATTAAGTCTACACCAATCCAATAGCATGGCATGAAGATGAAAGCATGTGAGTGGTGTTTGTGCGTGGACTAACTTTTGGAGTAACATTTTTGGTGATAGCAGTGTCATAAAATTGATAAGATTCATCTTTTATTATTGGTGGTCAAAAGGGCCATCATTACAACATGAAAACGAAGAGTTTACTGGGAAAAGAGGCTTTTAAAAGGGTGGAGAAAAAGCAAAAGAAGTGACTGTGAGCAGAATCGATTTCCGACCGCATATTCGAATAAAAAGAAGAGGGTAGCTCACACACATAGTCAATTTCTGGAAGTTATAGCGTGGAGAAGCAAGTAATGCTAATGTTGTATGCTATTCTACTGTTCCATGGTGGGGTTCATTCATTCATTTTGATTAAAGAGGTAACATCTCTGTCTAATGATTCCAAGATCTCTGTCGTTTGAGTACAATCACCAAAAAGCTCTATAATGATAACGTAACATCCAGTTAAAAAGACAACAGAAGTGGCTTTACATCACCCATTGAGGACATAATTAAACCAGAATTTGATTATTCAAGAAATGACACCTCAGTTGACTATGGACCACTACATGAGGCTTTGTAAGATGTGAAGTTATCATAAATCATTTGAAAGTAACACTGTCCAAATTTGTGTCCACACAAGGCTGGCACCCCTTCAAGCCACCAAATCCCAGTGCATCATCCTCAACCTGCTTACATATACAAACAAAACAGCACTGAGACTTTGACACATCTGGTTTAGCACAAAAACTAGTCATGGAATAAGGTTGCAACATTTAAGGTGTGACTATAAAGAGCTGATAAGTGATCACCTATCTATAGAAACAGTGAGTCAGAAAGTTAAAGAGAGCCACACACACACATGCACAACATTTAATCCACCTCAGTGTGCATACCAGTTATAGGTAGAAATCAGAGTCAACTTTTTTTTTTCGATACTATGGTATCTGATTTTGGAGTAACTGGAAAATATAGAGACACAGTGAGTTGTGATATGGTCCCTCTAGTAGTTCGAGTGCTCACCAACAAAAGGGTAGGTAACAACATCATCAATTGAGCTTTAGTTTATGAAAAAGTTGATTTTTTTAGTATTTATAGGAAAACTAGTCAGGTAATGAAGTTTAAGAATATGTTTAGATTGTTGAGTGGTAGAATGAAATGGAGTAAGCTAGTCTCCTATGATGAAAATAGTGTTGAAAAAGTTGGTGATGATAATTATGCAAGAGAGGAAAAATAATGAAGGTGCAGAACTCTGTATAAAAAAAACAGTTTTAGGTTAAGAGAAATAATCCTTCACATGCGGCAATCATAATTCATGGTTATAAATGATGTTGTCTTTTGGTAAGGGAATATAATGCCTTAAACAGAAATACTTTTTCATAGAAGAATAAAATCTTTGAACTTAAACCTTTTTCACGAATACACATGTTTATGAAACAAAACAAATTTTCGTATTTATGTTTTTTTCTCATTTATAAATACATTTTTTCATATGAAATAAAGAACCTTTCGTTAATTAAAAAATCCCTCCATACCCAGTTTGGATCTATATAGATTACTTAAATTGAAAAGTGACAAAAATAATTCCAATAATTAAACAGGAATAGATGTGTGTCATAAAGAAAAAAAAAAAAGCCACTTTATGTCCATTTTTTATTATCCGGAATCGTTATGCTTATTTAAACAAAAAAATCATGTGCCAGAATTATATGCAACTGATGCGACCAGCTGTTTTTGGAAAGAAATGAGCAAAATATTGTTTTCTCTTAGTAACTGCTGTAAAAAAATATTAGTAAGTATAACTTGTAATGGATATAAATGAATTTTATAAAAGAAAAAAAAAAGTAGTTTCTGAATTCTCAGTTAAACATGGTCAAAGTATTGCACCTTTCGTATCATGTTTTAAGAATTCATTATATTTTCAAAAATTATGAGGGATGCGTTCTTTAAATCTAAGGATCAAATTTGGGAATAAAAATACATTCAAACCACATAACATAAGAATTAAAAACTATTTTTTTAGCTATAGACAAAGGCATGTGACATGTTTGGTTTAGTAGGAGGCCCAACTAACGTTAACGTGAAGAAAGTACAACTGAAAATCTATCTGATTTAGTTTTTAGTTAAATCGAGTTATAAACTGAGTTTTGTCTTGAAAATGAAGACTAAGAAGAGCTATTTTTCCTTTTAAAGTTGGTATAATTTTTATACTCTTTTAAATTAGTACTCATATGCAAAAGATTTGGGGTACTCAATGAATTATGTATTTTGGAAGAACATGTATTTTTTTTATTCATGCAGTGGAAGCGTTTTCTTTATAAAAATAGTTTCTGCATGTTTTAACCCAAACATTCTCTAATCTCTTATCTTCTAATATTTTTATCCAGTTAATGTTTATTGTGAATATTTTTTATTTTAATCATTATTGTTATCCGTGCTTTCTCTGTTTTTAATTAGATTGTTTTCTAACATGATAGTCATAGAAACAAGAACTCCGTGTTGGATTCTTGACAAGCACAAGATCTTAGTCTGGACAAATTCTTCCTCTACCACATACCTTCTTCCTGCACTTTCATATAATTTTTTTTATTCTATAGCTACTCTTCATAAAATTACATAAATACTTCTATCTTAATAAAACCCCTCCCCTTTTCAATTGGATGACCAGGCCATCCGGTTTACATTTTTTGAAAATGAGAACCGGATGGGGGTGCATCCGGTTCTCATTTTCAAAAAAAATACAAACCGGACGACCTCATCCAGTTCTCAACCCAGCAGATCGAAAAATTCTCAAATTCACCGTCAACAGCCCCCCAAATCCCAAATCAACTACTCTAATCATCAATATCACCTACTAATTGCTAATAAACATCGTCCAAAACTCTTCCCGTTGTGCTAGTGAGCCAAATACTTCCTTCAGCCGTTTCGTTAGCTAGCCATCCGGTTAAGAGAACCTTCGTCCGGTTTAGGTAAGTCATTCGCGACTTCCGTTCGTTATTCAAAATCTTTCAATTAATCCTTAATAGAAGCATTAGGTAACCAATTTGTGATGTTTATTAGCAATTAGTATGTGATATTGATGATTAGCGTAGTTGATTTGGGATTTGGGGGCTGTCGACGGCGAATTTGAGGATTTTCCGATCTGCTGGGTTGAGAACCGGATGAGGTCGTCCGGTTTGTATTTTTTTAAAAAAATGAGAACTGGATGTACCTCCATCCGGTTCACAATTTCATGATAAGGGTATTTATGTAATTTCATGAAGGACAGTCATAGAATAAAAAAATTATATGGGGGTACAGGAAGAGGGTATGGGGGTGGAGGAAGAATTTGTCCTTAGTCTGGGTTGGACTAGCTAATTTGGAAGTTAATTTGGGCCGGGCTCTAAGATGGGCCTAGATTATTAAAAAATTTAAAAAGACACATTCTTCCTGCTCCTCCATAACAAATGTGAAAAGATTAAAATATCCTTAAGAAAAAAATTTTAACCCATTGTCCTCCGCCCTATCCCGACTTGCTGACCCAATCTAGAATAGTATTTCTTTTCGTTTTCAGCTTTCAGATTGCCCATTCCAAAATGGCAATTGCTTTCTGTACCCCTATATTTGCTTCCTACATCCCATTAGAATATGTGAATGGACACTTATAACCTTGTTGATGAAGATAAAAGAGGTTAGGATATTACGGAAAATGTTTTCCGCAAGAGACTGGATTGTGGGGGTGTGAAATGCCTTACGAAAAATGTTTTCTTAAAAGGTTTTTGTATTATAAAAAATATTTTTTGTAGGAGATTTTTATATCATAGAAAATGTTTTTCTTAAAAGATTTTTATATTATGGAAAACATTTTCTGTAAGAGGGTTTTGAAAAACATTTTCTGTAAAAGGATTTGTATTATGAAAAACGTTTTCCATAAGAGGGTTTTGTATTATGGCAAATGTTTTCCATAATAAAAAAATCTTTTACGAAAAACGTTTCCTATAATACAAAAAGCTCTTACAGATAACGTTTTCCATAATACAAAAATCTATTGCGAAAAACATTTTCTATAATACAAAACCAGGTCTCACACCCCTCTTTCGAAAAATATTTTCCATAATACAAAACCGGGTCCTCATACTCCCTCTTTCGAAAAACGTTTTTCATAATATACAAATATTTTACGAAAAATGTTTTCTGTAAGGCATTTCACACACCCCACAACCCATTATAGAATTCGAATGACACTCTACACCACGCTTAAACCATGCAAAATGAAAACAACTTACCTAGGAACTGTGCAGAAGAAGTTTGTTGCAACACCCTCTACCACCGTCACTCGCCGAAAAATATACCATCACCACCTATTTACTGAACCACTTTCTCCTTTAATATATTCTGCTAAGGATGCTTTTGCAATTACAAATATTTGTGGGTGCAGGAAGCAATTGTGGTGGTGGAGGAAGCAATTGCCTTCCGTAATTCCTCCACCGAGCCCTGATTTTTTTCACTTTTAAATTGGTCCAATCCCCAGTCTTGACTTTCCGACTGGCTTAATTCAGAATGATTTTTTTTTTTCTATTTGTCTTTTGGATTGATCAATCTAAAATATATAATTGCTTTTTTTTTTCTTTTTTAGATAGGCCTAATCTGAAATTAACAATGACTTTCAGATTAAAAAATGAAAGTTCTAGAATACAAAATATATTCAGAATCCTTTTCATTTATTTTTATGTGACCCTTTTTAACCTTTTCATAAAATGTTATTTTGAACATTTCCTCAAGTATAGAGGTGCAGGAAGAGGAAAAGAGCGTTATTGTTATAGAATGTGGAAACTGAGGCCGTGAAGAAATTGCCAAAAGGTATAATGTTTGAACTTATTTTGTTTCACTAGAATTTTTATAAGAAAAACATTAGTAAATATTTACCAAAAAATATTGAAGTCAAATTCAAATTTTTCAACTAATTCTTTAATTCCTACCTCACGTCATCATCACGTACACAAATAGTTAAAATTCATATAAACGGATTATCTTTCTGGTTTATGAGAGAATACTTTCGAATTATACAGTATGAAAGTTCTTTTAACTTCTGGATTTTATAATTTGAAAATTATTTTTTACTTTTATATTAACATTTTGAAAGTCATTTTTTATATTAAAATAAAATCTTTGAAATTACATAATTTGAAAATTATTTTTTTAAAGAGAATTTTTCAAATTGTGTAATGAGAGTTTTTTAAATTGTCCAATTTTAAAACACTTCCTTTCTTAAATCTATTCATGATAAATCTGTAAAAAGGTGGAGAAATGCATGTATCCAACGCAGCAAACACTTACTAGATAGAAAATCCAACATATCGTTTTTATTAAATAATATTGTGACGGTTATTAGACATAAAATAGAATGAGAAAAAAAAAACTATAATATATAAATAAATGACAAGCAAATCCCTATAAAAGAGGAAGAAAAGGATAGGTTAACGCCTGCATGTAGAAGGAAAGAGATATTAAATGAAATGATTAAATTCCACCCTCTCTTTCCAATGATATGTCATCAAAATAAAGGAAAAAAAACTAATAATTCAGAAAGACGAATAAATGCAGCAAAACACTACCAACACATGATAGTGCTGAGACGTGGATTTCTCCAATTCATTACACTTTACACAATTTTATTTGCATTCCACATTCTCACTTTTCTTGCCCCAAAATATTGAACAACAGTACTATTAGGAACTACCTGAGTTCTTGCTTTAAAAGATATGGGGTGTTATTTCTTTTCTTTAAATTTTTAGATGAGAAATTTTACTTTTATATTTAATAGAAAGTTATGGATAGATATTTTATTTTTAAGAAAGGCACATACTCTGTTTTAAACACTTTTTATTTTCGTAAAAAGAATATTTTCATTTCACATTTTCTGAAACGATAAACTATTTTTTACAACAACCATCTATTCTAATTTCATTATCTTTTGTTTTAATCTTTCTCTAAATTTATAGCTAGACACAAAATATAAAATAATTGTCTAATTATAATATTTATAAGTTATAAAATATAAAATTATACCGTCAATAAATATTTATAAATTTGGTCTATGATTGTAGAACACACTAGAACGATATAGGGAAAATAATTTAAAAAACAAAAATCTCACATAAAGATATAAGAACGATAAATTGTCTGCTAAATGGGTCCTGCGGTTTTGGTAACCACCAACACCAAAGTTTCTGAATTTCTCGAAACAAACTCACTTCTTCATTATCAACCATCGTTCCTTTTCTTTCTAACAGTAATATTATCACAATTGTGTACTTAAAATGGAAAACTTCACATAATCAATTAAGTCAAAACTATAACGTATTAGGTAACTTATTACGTATTCGTGTTAAGTGATATCCTCATTATTTCAATATCTTCTCTCTTACAACTTTCTTGTAAAATCATAAATAAGTATATTCTTTTGGAAAATAATTTTCTTTATAAATCATATAAAAACTATTTCATTTACCTTGTGACACAATATACCGTAAATAAAATTATAAAAATTTTAATCTGGAAATTCTCATAGCAGATGAAATAGTAACAAGGATGATTCATATTATCCATAAAAGGTGCATGCATGCATAAAAAACAATTAAATGTATCCGAAGAAATTAATATTATAAAACCTGATTTTAATTTAACCATCGAAAACTTCTTTGATAACTTGTAATTCCTCAACTATATTTTCTTAATCAAAATCATAAAATATTATGCCTCAGAAAAATAAAGTATATATAAAATTGAAAAATTGATTCAATCCGAACCACTTTAAATTAAAATACATAAAATTTAAATTTTTAAACTATATTGATAAGATGATGAATTAAGAAAATTTAAGTATTTTTTTTTTAGATTTATTTTCTTCAAAACTGATCTAACTCAGTTTGCGAGACTTTTAAGTTATATCTAACCATTAGTAACTCAAGTATAAATTGATATAATCATGTACAAATACAATTGATTTAGTTTTTTTACCACTCATAAAAATGAGAAACCAATCTATTTACTTATGTGATAATCATGTACCACAGATGAAGATATTGGGCAGAGAATTTTTAACAATACATCAATCACTTCTCATTTTAACCTGAAAATAGTTTGTTTATTTCGAGGATTCCATTCCTTCAAAAGGAAGCCACTTTAAAATTCAAGCATGGAATTTATAATGATTATTTGCAATAATTAGCTACCATAATTATGATTATAACGTAACAAATGTGGTCATCATTAGTAATAAAAACAATAGTCCACGGCAACCTAGTTTAAGAATGTGAAAACAATGCCGTGTTTTGTTAATTTCTAACTTAAAGCAAAAAAAAGTCCACAATAGCATACGCACAATTTCTAAAGTCACACTTAACTCACCAAAAAGCATTAACATGAAAAAAGTTCACAAAAAATATTATAAACTACTTATTAAATACCATTTTACATATATAAATTAAAAATCAATAACAACCCGAAGTAATTAAGTCAGTTGCCACCAAATTGACTGTATTGTCATAATTAAATCCCGTGCGTAAATTTGTGATATAGCTAGAAACGAAACTCGACGAACATCCAGATGAATTAATCAAATTATTAACATTTAAATAGTATTTTAAACTCCGTGATTGAATCTTAATTTTTATTTTTATAAAATTAAAAATTATCACTTTTTTCTTATAATATTATAATAAACTAATTCCTTATTGTTGAAAAAAATTAAATAACTATTCTAAATTATACGTACTAATATATAATATAATAGTTGAATAAAAAGTTACAGATTATTCTAAATTACATATATACATATTTTTAATATTATAATATAATGTCACTCTGTATCACTTTGGAAGAATTTTAAATTTTATAAAAGAAACTTTATTTATCTATCTTAAAGTAAATATCAAGGATTAAGAACGTTAATTAACTTTTGAGAGGAATAGAATTAAAACAAAATGTTTTAAAATAATTAAAATCAAATTTAAGACACTTTACAAAAATAAAAAAATATTTATTTTAAAATATATATTAAGAAGTAACTTGAAATCCAACTTATCTTCACCTAATTATTATCTTTTTGTTTTTTTGTAAAATAAAATTTATGTAATCTAATCTTATGTATATTGAGTTTAGTGGGACGAGTTGTTACTCAATTCCTAATATATGATATATTACTTGGTTACAATCTTAACATTCACAGATGCAGAAGCTAAGGGCCTATAAATTATGGAAGAAAAGAGATAGAATAACAAAGATGGGAAAAGGAGAAGGTAGGTATCTAGAGAGCGAGGTTGAGATCGAGAGAGTTATCGTGCAGATGATGTTTGTCGTTCTTACGTTGTTTGAGAGTGGGAGGAGGCGAAGGAGATGGAGTTGTGAAACGCAAAGGTTGTCCTCTGAATTCAACCTCGTTTGCGAAATCTTCCCACTCGAATGATGGCACCCAACCACTGTGTTGCTCTGTCGCCACTTTCCTCTTCTTCTCACTCTTCTCTAATTCCTCCAACTCCTTTCGTCTCCGATCACGCGCGTCTCGGAACCTTCGCAAAAGCGCGTAAAACTCGTCCATCTTCACCTCTTCTTCTTCCTTCTCCTCGTCTTTTCCCTTCCTCTTCTTGTTTTCCATGAATTGAGAAACAGAAAGAAAGAACAGAAGAAGAAGGAAGAAGATAATGAAAACAAATTTGAAACTCTTAATTTCCCTTCTATGCTTTCCTTTTATAACCATACTTAACAAACGTGGATTATTTTGTGTTGTTAATTTTTATAATAAGGCCAAAGAAGTACAATCTTCTTATTTCGCGTATTTTCCACTTTATTCAAAATTTTAGTAATTATTTTTGTTATTTCCAGTTTAATTCAAATTTTAAATAAAATCGTTTCAATACAATGTATTAACTTTAAGATTATATATAATTAAATATTAAATTTACACAATTATGGTTAAAATATATTTGAAGATAAGTTGCATTGAACATCAATATAACGTTAAAATAGAGAAAATATTGTTACTGGAAAAGTTGCCATGTTGTTATATTATTATTTAAAAGAATATAGTTTTTCAAAGAAACTACAGCATTAGCATTAGATGGCATTGGGACGAATTAATATATAGTCTAAACTTATCTTCGAAATATATAGGATTTCTTAAATTTGACCTCATATAAAATTGCTTGTGACCACACTGTTGAAAATTGATAGCGCAAGATAAAATCATTTGTTTCTAAAAGTAGTATGACAATATATTTATTTAATTTGTGCTAAAATTGTTTTTATATACCTAATATTATTTTTCATTTATTGACGCATAACTTCAATTAATCTGATAATATATTATTTTATTACGTGACTTTACTCGAAAACATCATTATTCTAAACATAATAATGCAATACGGTAAAAAAAAACTATGATAAGAAGGAATACTTTATAAATATTTAATTTGTCAAATCGTACGGATTTAAAAGTAAATAATAATAACGAAAATATACTCCATCTTGGGCAGAGATAACTTCATTTATGAAATATTGTTTGTGTAAGATTCTTTTTAGGTTTATGAATTGATTATCTTTTTTTTTTTTTTTAAGTTCATAACCTAAAGTAAATAATAATAACAATCTTGTATTCTTCTGGGTGTTAAAAGTTTTGATCTCGCATTTTTTTTTAAGATTAAAGTTAATTTATCAGAAGGATTGAATGTAAAATTGGAGTATTTTGATAATTTAATCATGTCATGATGGTTGGAATTGTTTAAAAATGGTTATTGTATTTGTTATACACTTATTGTTGAATCATGGAGATAAACATTGAACAATGAATAAAATGTGTTTAAAATGAGGTATCATCAAGGTAAACTAAAAAAATACTTAAAATGTGTGTGGTTATGTAAGTTCTATATTAATATATATATATATATATATATATATATATATATATATTTATATAATTTAATATTCATATATATAGCAAATTATATTTCTTCAATAATATATTATTTAAATATTAATTCACTTTTTATGTAGTTTACATTCTTTGTATCATAAAATGATACTGTAACTTAAAATAATAATTTATGAGAAATATAAAATACGTTGTATATGACTCACAAATAAATGATTTTTTCTCTTTTAGTATTTATTATATTTATTTGAGTTTGGAATCATTGTACTTCTTGAGATCTATTAAGATGTGGAGATTCTTATCTTCATATTTTGATTACATCTTTGACAAACGCCATTTAATTAAAATTGAAGTCTAATAATGTAATTAACAAATATCACATGTTAAATAACTTTTAAACTATGATTAAAAGTATATTATAAGACCTATTCTAATCATCCGTACAGGTAGGATTTAGTAAGATGAGTGTAAATAAATAAATACTCTAAAATAAAAAGATAATAATTTTTTAACTATTAATATATATTATCTCTACGCTAAAAATATCAAAGTATACTTGTAGATATTCTATCAAAACAAAAACAAAGATCGATAATTAAAATTCAAAAATACAATAGTTAAAGACAAGTAGGTCCAGAAAATCACTCGTAAATATGAAAGTTTTGATGTGTTATTGTTTATTTTAAAATGCTAAAGGAACAGTAAAAGGAACATGGGTTGTGGTGAAGGGAGTCACGTCACCATGTTAATCACGTAGATGGTGATGGTACAAAACATCATGCGAAATAAATGGTTGCTTGTTTCGGATGGCTGACGTACCATTGTTCACGTCACTGCTTCTTGCTACCTTGCGCTGTGTGTGATGTGTCCTGTTCTTTCCCCCAGACTAGATTTTGGTTAAATTACGTTAATCTCACTCAACTTAGTTTGTTCAGCTACGAAACATTGTCAACGTGTAGCGTGTAGATTTTATTTTCAAGGATCTTTCCTTTTTGCAATCATTGTTTTATTTTTCCTTACAAAAATAAATAAATAAATAAATAGATTTATGTGTTATTCTATTTTCTTTCTTTTGTCATAGCTAATTTCTTTTTATAAAACGATCTAATGATTAACTTTTACACAGTAATATAATGATGAAATAAATTAAATAACTAATGTTTTTAAACTATCTTTAAGATTGCCAAAATTAATTCAGAAATAACAGCCGTTTAGTCAAAAGAATGCTAAAAACACGCATTGAGAAAATGCGCAGCATATCACAGTGGAGTAAGCATGGGGCAGCATGATTAAATAAAAAAATACGGAGTATATATAACTGGTTAATAAGTGTGCATACCATACTGTTTAGGAAAATAAAAAGAATAATTTTTCATTATAAATTGCATATACACGAGAAATATTTCACCGAAATTGTAGGGAGAATTTTTCATTTTTTAATTTTGAGTGAAGGAAAATACATATTTTGTTTGAAACTTCTCTATCTAAATAACATAAAAAAAGAGACGGTGACGATGATTTAAGGTTCAGCAAATTACGAGTGTTTTTAAAATTTGCTTATTGAAAAAGGAAAATAGGAATGAATGAGAAAGATAATGACGCACGAAACAATTATTCATGTGGGCCCACCCCTACTTATTAGAGGGGGTGAAAAGGAAGTGGTTCTTTGAAAGTTGAGTAAATTAAGAAAAGTTGTGGATCCAAATTATTTAGCGAATTGAACGTTACTTAAAAATCATTGTTCTCCCGACTTTGTAGAGAGAAGGAAGTTTCATTCGAATGGGAGGGAGAGTATATCACAAATTTAATTTTGTTTTGGAGTGTGTGTGTTAAAGTTATACAATTAAAAATGATATTATATTAAAGAATATTTCCATTGGAACTATAAATTGTTTTAATCGCTTATTTTATAGTTTTTTAAAATAAACTGAAAACAATTTATATATATATTATAAGTTACTTTATAAGTTATCTCAAACACTTGCACAGATTTAAACTTCTTCAAGATTATAATTAAACATAAGAAAGAGATTTTTCATCTTTAAAGAAAAAGGCAAACAGATAAATAATTTGTGTAAATGAAACTAGACAGGCCAAACTAAAATAATTTAAAAATATACCATTTGGTAATTGATTGAGGGATCAATCCGTTAAACATATGTTAACCTGAGTTCAATTCTTTACTGTGTATGATTTTTTCTGTTCATTAGTAAAGATAAAACTTACTTTAGTAATACTTTTGTTGATTATTAGTTTCCAAATGCTCGTTAATGAATATTCTTCATGAAAAATAAAAACACAAGGATTTGGTCAGATTTGGGCAATTGCATCTATGTTAAAATCTGACATATGTAGTTCTTTTATTATTCTTCATGCAAACAAAAAGACTTCATGCATATAAGGAGAAGATTTTGGTCAATTGTTTTTCAAGCGATCTAGGTACAGAAAAATAAAATAAAATAAAATCATAACTTAAATAAGCAAATATGGTTATAATAGAATACAGTGTAATGTAAAGTTTAACGTGCTTATGAAGCTCTGGCCTCATCACCAGAACGTGGGAGACAGAGAAACAATTTTTTTTTTTTTTTTTTTTTTTTTTTTAAAATAATTTTTTTTTTTATTTTTTTATTTTTTTTTTTTATAATTTTTTTTTTTTTTTTTTTTTTTTTT
>Ga0099824_1000822_pt1 | contig 40665 bp, 15 predicted proteins | sample SiratrowhiteBW_FD_76837 | JGI IMG/M metagenome (GOLD analysis project Ga0099824, IMG submission 76837) | Root nodule microbial communities of legume samples collected from California, USA - Siratro white BW | ecosystem: Host-associated > Plants > Roots > Nodule | place: USA: California... | reverse complement strand
GTTTAGTTTTTTATGGTTAATTGTATGTATTGTCTATACACTTACTAAAAACTCTCTTGTACCTTTTATTGTTTATGGTAAATATAATTCTTTCATTTAGATAACCATGATCTTTATCCTTATATTGAAGAATTTTGCAAGATTAAAAATATTATATGTATTATTGCTAGTGTTCCTAGTATGTTTTTGAAAGTTATAAAAACTTTTTTTTTTCTGTTCTATTATTCAATTATTATTCAGTTATTTTCGTACATCCTATTAAATTAAAGTGTAACAAAAATGACTTCTGAAATTGCTTATTCCGAAAGTAAAGGTATAATAAATAAAAAACTTCCCAAATAAATAATTCTAAAAGTCCAAATCTGAAAATTAATTTTCAGAATTGCTCATTCCGGAACATACTGTTCCAGAAGTAATTTTATGCTTTTAAAATAATATATTCCGTAAGTGATTTCAAAAAATTTAAAATATTTTTGAAATAAATTACTACGAAACATGAAAAATGACTTTCGGATTGATTTATTACAAAAGCATAAATATTGGTTCTGAAATAAATCATTTCGGGAATCTATTTTCCAAGTTCAAGAACAAGCTGTTCCAAAAATTTTTTATTTTTTTCAAAATCACGCACTTCCATCTCGCAAGGATCTTTATAAATAGGGTAATTTTGAAATTTTCAAAAATTTGGAGGTGCTAAAAAACATTTGAAGGTGCAGAAGTGGACATTTTGGCAACAAAGAAATTGACAGTCGGAGGTCCTTTTGTTATTCATATTGCTCATAGCGTAAAAATAGCTGATTCATAACATTTTGCCATTTTTAAGGTAAGAAACCAAATAATAAACTAAAAATTATGTGCGACAAGATCAATAAACGCAAACGCTATTTATTATCCACATATTTCTCATACACTTCATTTGGTTGTTTGCATGTTCAGTTTGCTCCATGTTTTCTCTGAATGGAAGAAAATTGAAAGGGTATATCTAAAGTAGCTCAGAAAACTTTCCAATGTATGTTCGAACACTTATGGTTGTTCTCCTCTATTGAATCAATATTGTTTGATCATGGGGAACCTTGAATTGGTCTTTTCCTAGTTTTGATGTTAAAACTAATTAAAAAAACTACTTCTCATCTAATTAGCTTATATTCTTGGCCAACGAACTTATATTCTCGTGCAATGAAAGTCAAGTCTACCCTTTCGAAGTGAATTGAAAAGAAAAAACTTGACATGTTGCATTCACTTTTGAAGAGAGAATGAGAAAAAGATAAAACTCAATGGGGAGATAGTGTATGAGAGAGGAAATGTCTCTGTAAGACTTCCACCCTCAAACTCATAACTCTCTTTGTCTTGATACTAAAAATGTCTTGGAATACCTAACACCCTTCTTATTAAGGTTAAATGTAATGAGTCTTTTCTATATATAGTTTTTTATTTATAATATATTTATTTATATAATTCTTGTATTTTTTTTTCTTGGATGCTTAATGTTGTAAGGTTTGATTGTCTATGCTGAGTTGTATTTAAATATTGGCATGATTTAAAGTTTAGTCCTCAAGACTAAATAACTTAAGAGTATAATACTCAACATAAGATATTATCTTTTTCTTATGACACTTGATCTTCGTCCAAATATTGTGTTAAAAGAACTAAAAAAAATACATATTAAGTTTAGAATTTGTTAGTAAATAATTGAATGAACTAGTGAGCTTATTGTGTAATGTTGGAGTCATGCTAAAGATATATTAATTACAGAAATTGTATTGAAATAGGTTCATAAAATTCAACCCTATTAAAACTTTATTCTCATTAAATAGAATAATTTAAATTTTGATTATTTCAAATTTATAATTACCTCGCCCTCTAATTTTAATGAATCAATATTTTTATGTTTTTAGTCCAAAATTAGTAGAAATACATATTGATTAAACACAAATAAATATCTTAAAAAGCAATATTTTTACTTTACAATATTATTACTTACATAGAGTTCCTAAGAAATGACATTTTCTAACATTACTATTAGAATAATTTACGAGTTAACATGCATCGTTTCGTGATGATTAATATGGATTTTGCCGGTTAATAAACTTAAAAAGATATTAAAACTTTCCATGGATAAAGTGTCCCAAATGAATTATATAGGAAAAAAAAAATGTCAACTATGATACCTTTTTAACAAGGTTTCTTTCTTTTTCTTTTTATGTACAGTGGATTGAAAAAGTCTTACTATCCATCTGTTTAATTATGTGGTATGAATTTCGTAGCTTTAGGGTAAATTTCTACTACTTCACAGCCCTATAAACAATCATTCAAAGCACACTACTTGTTTGGAAGTGACTATGATATTGAGATGGTCCTTCATCCACAATCATACTTTCGCTCAAAGATGGAAACACAGATCTAAACTTTATTCTATGTTATGTTGTTTACCACATTTCAATATCATATATTAAGATACAAATGGACGAGGAATCAAGCACCTTCAACTCCCAGCCATCGGATAAACTAGCAAAGGTCGGCTGAACTACCAAAAGGTGGGCTAAACTTACATATAATATATAGAAAAGGGAATAGAAGAAAGGAGAAACGATCATATAATGGTTCTTTAGAAGTCTTCATTGTTGAATAAAATTTTATTAATTCCAGTTTGAATTGTCAATTTTGAATGGTCACATCATTTGATTTTTGTTTTCCATTTTGGCTCCTCACCACACTTGCAGCTGGCCATATTTTATTCTTCATTTGTTTAGTTTGGAATGTAAAAAACAGAGGGTCAAGACAATGTGATAACACACATAGAAGCAGCACTTGGGGATTTTCAATCACGAAGATCCTAAAATAAAGTTTTGAGAATTACAAAGTCAACTCATGAAACTCTTCATAACATAAAGTCAAAGGAATAAACACATAGCAAAAAGTTTAGTAACTTTGATCACACTGTGTGTTGCTTGGAAAATGAAGAGAGTGAATTAATGCTTTTGAAGAAGTTTTGCGTTACCAAGGAAGTGTCCCTTGATATTTCTATTTAATAGGTGTAAGTGTGGACTTTTGGATTTGGATTGTCTCAAGAGAAATCCTACTATATTATGAAATTTGTTGAAGTATGTGATTGAGGAAATTAATTGTGACATGAAGCATCATAATAAACTATGCAATTCACTAAACTTATACAAAAATTTCAAGCATTGCTTAAATATTAGACTTAGATCATGTTAATGAGAAAAAATATATTGATACACTCTTTTCATCCCTTAACTCTTTATTTAATTATTCATTTTCACTTAAAATCCATCTCATTTTCATTTATCCTTTTTTCCCTACCTCACTCACTTTCATCTAGCTACAGCTCATTAATTATAATTACGTTAAATTCCTTCTTTGATAATAAAATAGGGTAATTTTGACCATTTCTAAGCAAGTACCACCGTAGGACACAGAATTTGATTCATTCTATGTCTATAGACAAGAACAGAAGATAAAGATGAAAAAATATAAATAAAAAAGGGCCCACTGCGTCTGCGTTCAACAAATGCCGAACTATGAAGCATCTTGTTCATTCTTAATTGATTTATTCCTTAGCTAACTTCCATGTCCAGAATTTGACCTTATAAGTAAATAATTGTAAAGATGATATCTTCTGAAGATAACATTTCTTTAAAGTCAATAAATAAGGGTTTATTTATTATTTATTTTATTTAAATTGCTTTATGATTTTAATCTGCTAAAATTTAAAGTTGAACATCTTTATTTATTTATAATATATATATATATATAAAGAAATATGATGCTTTTTGTATATACTTTTTTATGTTCTCTTTTACTCAAATAATTATTATTGTAAACTATTATTTATATCTCGAATTTAAAAAGCTATTTACATTTTTAATAATATTAAAAATGATTTATTATACATTATTTAATTTATTTTAAAAAAAATATAGAAGCACGTAGTGATTATTTTTTCCTAATAATTGAGATAAGTTACTTTAAAATATTTTCATATCTTTAAATGTATACATATTGCGAAATCACTGTCCCACAATAATGCATTAAGGTCTTTGAAAACGAAAGGTTCATTACGTATGTGAAGTTTGACTTAATAAAACAGTGCATACAATAATATTTCAAATCGAGGTCAAATATTTGTAATTAAACTTGATTTAAATATTATTATTGTATTATATTTGAATTGCGGACCACTTTGACAAGTTTGAATTGCAGACCAATTTGAAGCATAAATATGTAAATTTATTTTATGTAGCAAAACATTTGACTTAAAGTAATATATTTGAACTTTGAATGTTTAGCAGAACGATGTAGTTACGTGGTTTGCTGGTATTTATTCAATCTTTATCCTGTTTTCAATATAATAATATAATAAAATGAGTGGTTTATTGTTTCTTAATTGTGATTAATGTTGCATATAAAAAATCATAATTGATAAGATTATTTTCATAATATTGTTTTTTCATTTTCTGATATGATATCATTATTTTTAACATTATCTTTTTGTTTCACTTGCTATACTATGTCTATACTGGTTCGTGAAGTTTCCATATGTTAGGATAATATAATTTTATGTGTATAAAGTTATGTGGCATAGCATAAAAAAAATTATCAAGGAGTTATTAAAGCATGTGAGACTCCGACTAGAACATGCATTTAGTCAAATTTAAAATTTATCATTTTGTTGTGATGATGGCACTGTATCCATTTTTGCATTAGAACCTCATAAATTATTGCTTTAGAACTATAGATTTCTCCAACCAATTTTTTTTTTTTAAATATTGAAATCAATCTAAACTGGTTTTTTTTTACTTTTGAATTTATTTTTTTCGACTGGTAATTTTGATTTTAATTTGGGATTAAAAGTTAAAAAATAAACTTATGTAAATGGATCTTCTAAAAAATGGTTTTAGAATTAATTTTATGGTATTTATTGAACTTATAATATATTTAGATTTATTAAAATATATGATAGTTTTTATATGTAAAATTATTTAATTCATTTTTAAATGATCCGTATGGGTCAAGGAGTGTATTTTAGGCTCAAAATAAGATTATGGGAATACAAAAGATAATCCATTTATAATTAAAAAATTACATTCATCATACAAAACTAGAGATCAATTTAACTCTTAAAAATCATCATCCAAGTAAACTATCATCCTCTTTAATCATATTTATTTGGCTATAATATTTATGTTAACTTGTCAAGATATGATACTAGATTATTAATAATAACTAAACTACTTTAATTCAATAATAAAATATTCCATAGAACAACTATAAAACTATAGTCAAGAGGTATTAAGATATAATCAAGAGCAATTAAAAATCTTTGGGACAAAAATAATAAATATAAGAAAAATTTTAAATTACAAATTAATTATAACACATGTTCTTACTTTTAAAAAAAATGTAACTTATTTTTTTGTGAGTTTTATAATCTGCTATTATCAAGTTTTTACCTAATTGTAAATGTACTAATACGTACTTTATTTTGGCTGCATATATATTTAGGTTATATAATATAATTATATAACCAACAAAGATGATATTCTATAAATTTACACGCTTTATTATATTTAAAACACATCTTTTTGGATGCTACAACAGTAATATATTTATAATTTTTTATTTCAATAATATTTTATGAATTAAACTTATCCTTAAAATTTTAGAATATTGGTTATTAACTTCTATATTTTTATTTTATTATGAGAGAAACATTTTCGATCAACTAAATTAAATTTCTCTTATAAAAGCTTTTGGTAAAACATTTCGAAGACCAGAGACTTAATTGAAGAACTTATAAAAAGAATTTAAAACGTGTAAGAAAAAATAGTAGGTATCTCCACCACTGCCATTATTATAAAAAAAATATTTAACAACCATGAATAAAATAAATAAAAACACTTAAAGATATGTTTCAATCCTATTATAATAAAATTAACAAATTATTTCTACATTACATCAACATCAGTTATAAAATTGAATCTCATTAATTTCAGTAATAGTATTTTATATGATAAAAATAAAAATATAATAAATGCAAGCTAGTTGGTAGAGTAAATAAATTGAAAAATAAAATAAATATGCAAACTGTTTGCTAATAAAAATAGAAAATGGAACAAATAGAAAAAAATGAAACAATAAATCTCATCATTTTTTTAAAATTATTTTTGAACATATAATTTCATTTTTTTATACTTTTATTAATCTTCTCTTTTATATCAAAACACATTTGATATTTTAAAAAATTTGTAATACATTAAACTTAGTGTATAAAAAAAGGTGAATAACCATTTTTTTTTCCAATGGAGTGTGGTCCGGTGAGTAGAATCACGTGCTTTTGTCAGTCTGTCACCTCATGCATGTTACACAGTTGTCTGCTTCATTTATAGCTAACAACCTCTTCCACTCAAAACACATTGTTTTACTCGTCTCTTCAAACATTTTTATCTTTTAATTATCATTTGCCTTTAGTCTTCTTTTAAATCACTATATTTCATGCATTTTTTAAATAATTTGTAGGTCTAGGTTACTTAAAAATAGGATGATTGTTAATTTCTAATACTTTGATTTCTATGATAAGTTCGTTAAAATGACTATTTTTATTTTTTATTTACTTCTTTTCTGTTCCACCTAATCCAAACAAAACATGTTTTAACTATTATTTCTACATGGCACATGTTTTTTAACACTTTATTTTGTATTTTGTATAGGATACAATACTTTTTGAGTTGAGTAGATTCAATAGGAACATCAACACCAAAACTTTTGATTATCCATTACAACTATATATTCTTCGAAATTTTTATTTAAGGCCCCTTGTTGGCAATTTAAAATATTAAAAATAAATTATAATAATAAAACTATATAAGTATTTATTAGTTACACGTAGTATTAAAGAGCATTCAATAAATATAAAATATTACTGTATTTGAATTAAAATATATGTATCATCATGTCAAGCCAATTATTAAATAGATTTATAGATATACTTTTTTACCTAATTAGCATTTTTTTATTTTGTATTTTTTTTAATAGTACTTTTTATTTTTTATTTTTCTCAATAATATTTTTTATTTTTTAAATTTTAAAATAACACTCTTTTATTTTTTTATTTTTTAATTAATTTATAGTCAATACATTAATTATGATTATTATTTTTTATTTTCTTTTTATGATTTTGTGATTTTACTTTATTATAATAAATTATATGTTTGTATTAAAAATTAATATTAGAAAAAAAACTAATAATAAATAATAAAAATTTTATTTAAATTAAAAAATTTATTTTTCATTTGTTAAAAGTATATCCAAATAATTAATAGTAAAAATAAAATAAAATTTTTGAAGTATTTTTGTAAATAAATCTTTCAGTTAAATGGTTTAAAAATTTTAAATAAAATTTAATTTATTTATGAGTTATTTTTAAATATTATGTTTATTACTTAAAAATTGTTAATTATTGGAATGATACAATACACATTGAACGTAAAGAAAAAAATAAATGACAATCATATATTTACTAAAGTTTAATTATGGTACACTAAATACTTTGTATAAAATGAAACATAAATTTTATATTTATCAAAACTCAAATTTTATCTTTATCAAAAAATTAATTACATCTTTATCGAAAATCAAATTTTACCTTTATAAAAAACAAAATGATATCTTTAATAAAGTATCAAATTTTATCTATATCAAAAATTAAATTCTATCTTTATCAAAAATCAAAATTTATCTTTATCAAAATTTTATTTGAATTTTGCCATTAATTATTTAGATATTTTTTAAAAAAACTAAAAATATAAATTTTAATTCAAATAACAATTTTATAATTTATTATAATTTTTTCTTCCAATATCAATTTGAATATAAAAATACAATCACAAAATTATTATAATTTATTTTAATATAATTTATTATGTGAAATTTAAATTTACTATAAAATATAAAATAAAATAATTTATCATTTTTCCTATTATAATTAATTAGTTAAAAAATTATAAAATATTTCATTTTATTTTCTTTGTATTATTTTTTTTCAATTTGAATTCAATTATTTTTATATTTTTTTATCTTAGTTTTAATAAACTAATAATCACAATCTTTAATAACTATTACAGAAAATAAAATAATGTTATTTCAGGAATTAAAGAATAATAAATACTATTAAGAGAAATAAAAAATGAAAAAGTGTTGATAAAATAAAAAAGTCTCATAGATGAGAAAATAGTTAATTGCAATTTAGAACATTTCAAGAAGATAAACACCAATAAATATAAAACTAAAGTTATGCTTATTTTTTTAACAGAACAAAAATTAATTAATAAATAAATAAAGCATATTAAATGTGAAATAAATAAAACATTAATTCCTACATCAGTGAACACTGAAAAGAATAACGTCAGTATAAATTTTCTTGTAGAAATTTAATAGAATTTGATTAATATAGAATGGTGATATACAAAATTGTTTTTAAAACCACCATCAATAAAATAATTAATTGCAATTTAAATAAATATAAAACCAAAGTTATGCTTACTTTTTAACAAAATAAAATTAATTAATAAATAAAACACAATAAATGTGAAATAAATAAAACATTAATTCTTATAGAGATTTAATGAAATTTTATTAATTCAAAATGGTGATATACAAGATTTTTTTTATACAAAATTATTTTACTATAGTAAAAAAAAGGTTGAGATTATAATCTAGTAAAATCTGAATAATATGTATTGTTTAGATTTAAATTAAAAAAAAATGTGTGATTTTGAATTTTTGTTACACTAAATCTTCACCTTCTTGGTTGAGTCCAATCTAATTTTAATTATAAATTAATGCAATTAAAATTATACCTTGGTATGTCTATTGTCATTGGTGACATTATCTAATTAACATTCAAAACAAATTCCAAACTCAATTGAAAATAAATAGTTTTTTTTATGTTGAAGCATTCATATTCTTGGTTGAATAAGTTTCACTTTTAATTAAAATAAACCACTATCTAATTAAAATTATTATAATTAAAATTCAAGATAAATTTCAAACTAAGTTAGGATTAAGAGTACTTTTTTGTTACAGAGTTCATGTTTTTGATAATCTATAATTCATGTTATCATTTAAGGATCTACCATTTTATAAACCCATCATGTTCCACTCATAATCTCAATTTTAACTATCTTGCATCTAAGAATCACAATACAAGGAGTTGAATTTGAATATCATATCCTTAATGCAAAATTTGAATCTTCTTTAACTTTTATATTTCACAAATATTCATTTTCTCTTATTTATTTTGAGAAATAAGTATATTTCTATTCACATTTATATACAGTTTTATATTCTAAATATAATTAAATGTTTTTTATAAAAAATAAAAAATCACAATAAAAAAATATAACATTATTAAGCATTTAATATTAAAATGATACATATCTTAAAAATATCAAATAAGAATATTAAATAATAATTAAATAAAAATCAAATAATTATAAAAAAGTAAAATTAATAAAATATAACTTAAAAGTAAATTATAAAACTAAAATTAAAAGAATTAATATAATTTTTTTAAATTTTTAATAAATTAGATATGCTTTAATAATTTAAGACAAAAATAAATATAAGAATAGATAAATAACAAATATAAAAAACAGAAAAAAAGTATATTTTTATTTCTGTAAGTAATTTAAAAAGATTAGAAATTAGAAATTTTAGAAAGAATTCTTACAATAACTATAAAAATGGATCATCTATGTTACTAAACTCCACATCAGTTGATATTTCAATTTCCGCATATGCTTTTGCGCACTTCTCCTAACTCTGTTTCGTCCTCACTCTCTCCTCTTTTCTTCATCCTTCATATTAAATTCCTATTTCAGTCTCCCTTCATTTTCTCTTTCTTTCCACATATTAATTATGATAAATAAATTGAAAAAAAATAAAAATAAAAAATGCATCTCTCATGTGTCAGAGAGACCACATCCACTGTGGTCTCTATTAGTATTAATATAAAAAAACTCAGCCATTCCAAGCACCACACAACCTCCTTCTGCTGCCACCATTCTTGTTGCTCGAGATTTCAATTCTTTTTCCCCAAACTCCACTTGGGTCTATGTGATGGCGCTCAATATCTCTTCTCCGGCTGAAGTCAAGTCCCTTTTTTTCTCCGATTCCTTCAAGTCTAATTGTCTCACAGCAAAATTCCCAGGTTCTTTTTCTCTTCCTCTGTTCATTCAAACCATGCTTCTTCCTCTTCTATTCTGGGAAATGTCAAAGTTAACGGCTTTATGCAGAAACTCCCTCTCCATTGAATTTTTGTTTCTCTTCTTTCCGGAAATCATGCTACTTTCCGGTCCTATACTGTTATTGGCGGCTTTGTTGATGTACTATGATGTTTTGTTTTGTGAAAAGACAATATGTTTGTTTTTTTAAAAGGGAATATTTGTATGCTGTGTTATGTTTTGATATCAATTACATGCAACATGGATGGTTTGACTTTGATGGTCCTTTGAATTTGGTGCTCAGGTGGCTTTGCTTTTAAGAGAAAAGAGTGCGGAAAGCGAGTTAATTGCTCACTGCAGACGCCGCCACCACCAGCCTGGCCGGGACGAGCGTTTCCAGAACAAGTTGGCAAGACATGGGAGGGACCGAAACCCATATCTATTGTGGGATCTACTGGTTCTATTGGAACTCAGGTATTGGTTTGATGCTAATGGAATCTCCCTCTATCATCATAATCTGTAAGTGGTAATGGCTAATAATGGTCTATTACGAACATCTGGGTCAAAACCTAACTTAAATGGAGGCCATTGGGGCTAGTCTTACAAATAGGATTCGCCATTCGGATTATATTCCTAACCAATGTAAGCTGTTGGCTGGACCTGCAAGATGCTGTTTGCTTGCAAACATTTGTTGGAGTACATTTTTCAAATGAATGTACGATTCTTTTGGGGTGTTACAGATAGATAGATGTAAGACTGGGAATACTTGATGTTTGCCCCTTGTAGATGTAGCTTAACTTGCCTTTGTCTCATATATTGTTTGATGTAGTGCATCTTTTCCCCTGTATGCTTTTGTAGACACTAGATATTGTGGCAGAGAATCCAGACAAGTTTAAGGTTGTGGCACTTGCAGCTGGTTCAAACGTTACTCTTCTTGCAGACCAGGTAACCACTTCACTCCCAGCATGTAATGGAACTGTCGATTACTTTTGGTCTATCTATGACCAGATTTAATGTTTCAATATAACAACCAGGAAAAATAAGAGAATAATCCCTTTTAATATTTATGTTCCACAGATAAAAACATTTAAGCCTCAACTTGTTGCTGTTAGAAACGAGTCGCTAATTGGTGAACTTGAAGAGGCTTTGCATGATGTTGAAGAGAAACCTGAGATCATCCCTGGCGAGCAGGGAATCGTTGAGGTGGACATCTGCTTTATTCATATGTGGTAGTTTTGTTAGAGAGCCATTTTTCTTTTTCATGACTTACAGCTTATATATTCTCAGGTTGCTCGTCACCCAGATGCAGTCAGTGTAGTAACAGGAATAGTAGGGTGTGCGGGACTGAAGGTAAATTTCTTTTCCCTATTTTTTTTCTTTTCTTGGTAACCAATCTCTTTGCTGTGCCATGTAATGAGGTCTTCTTTGTCCATGCATCTACATATCTATTAATATTAGAAAGCTCAAATCCTCTCATTCTTTTATTAGCCAACAGTTGCTGCGATAGAAGCAGGGAAAGACATAGCTTTGGCCAACAAAGAAACATTGATTGCTGGAGGTCCTTTTGTTCTTCCTCTTGCTCAGAAGCATAACGTAAAGATACTTCCAGCTGATTCGGAACATTCTGCCATTTTTCAGGTAAGAAAGCACATAATCTTTAATAATCATGTGTGCAAGCAATTATTATTTCTTGATAATGTTATTTATTATCTGTATATTTTCTGGCCTCTGCACCTTTCTTATTGACTGCCAGCAATTATTTCATCATATGCTCCACTTTTTACTGCAAAAGCTTAAAAGATTTCTTTGCTCCAGTGTATCCAGGGGTTACCAGAGGGTGCACTTAGGCGCATTATTCTAACTGCATCTGGAGGTGCTTTCAGGTGTGTATATGACTTCATTTGGCCCGTTTTGCATGTTCAGTTGAACCATGTTTTCTTTTTATAAACATCTATTGCTTTGCACTGGAAGTAAACTGAAAGAGAATATGTAGCACCATAAACATTCCTATGTATATATCTGAATGTCCTGTGCTGTTGTCTGTCAGAATTAATGTTCTTTGATAATGGAAAACCTTGAATTATTGCTCTCTTAGTATTGTTTCCGGGATATGTATAATCAATTTGACTCCAAGTATCATCCCTCGGTGATTGACAGGGATTTGCCAGTTGATAAACTGAAGGATGTTAAAGTAGCTGATGCATTAAAACATCCCAACTGGAATATGGGGAAAAAGATAACTGTGGACTCTGCTACACTTTTTAACAAGGTTTGTTTCTTTATGTCAACAAATTGGACGAGAAGAGCCTCTTGCATAATTATGTAGTATGAATTTCCTAGTTATAACTTAAATTTATTTTACTTCTTTGCAGGGTCTAGAAGTAATTGAAGCACATTACTTGTTTGGAGCTGACTACGATAATATTGAGATTGTCATTCATCCGCAATCAATCATACATTCTATGATTGAAACACAGGTCAACACCGTGTTCTATTTTATGTTGGTTACTTTGTTGTAATATCCATATATTTGAATAACCATCGCACCCAGGCCTTAGCAAATGGGTGGGATTAAACTCGTGTATAGTATACAAGAGGGTATAGAAGAAAGGATAAAAACATCCTTAAATATTTTTAATCATCATGTAATACTAAATCACTTCTTGATTCCAGGATTCATCTGTTCTTGCACAACTGGGGTGGCCCGATATGCGGCTGCCGATCCTCTATACAATGTCATGGCCTGACAGGGTTTATTGTTCTGAAGTCACTTGGCCTCGGCTTGATCTTTGCAAGTAATATAATTTTTCCCTGCTGCTTACTAATTTCAGCTCAACCAAATTTTATTTTCCATCCATACTAAAAGCAAATTGACAGATTCAGTTGACTTACAGTTTTCAAGTTTAGAAGCCTTTATTCTTAAATGAAAGTGTTTTAGTCCAATTTGAATTGTTGATGATTCTTATTTTGAATGGTCAGATCATTTAATTTTTGTTTTCATTTTGGCTGTCGCCTAGCTTCCAGCTAGGAAGTATATTTTATTCTTCATGCATTTCCTTAGAATGTAAAAGATGGAATTTGATTCAACTTATCTTTAAAAAAAATAACTTATTTCTGCCAGCTTTCTGAGAGCTTTTGAAAAATTAAGTGAATAATTCCAGGAAACTATTATTTTCCCATACATGTGCATCAGTGCTGTAAATGGTAAATAATTTGAAGGAATACTGTTTCTATAAGTTCCATTTCACTTTAAGTGTTCTTTACCATCATAAGACGTTATTATGCAAGATGAATCAGTTAATTTAATTTGAATTGTCAAGGAGTATGTGTTCTGACGTAGTTGTATTTGAAATGTGATTGTGTAGGCTTGGTTCACTTACATTTAAAACTCCAGATAATGTAAAGTATCCATCCATGAATCTTGCCTATGCTGCTGGCCGTGCTGGGGGCACAATGACAGGAGTTCTTAGTGCAGCAAATGAGAAAGCTGTAGAGATGTTTATTGATGAGAAGTAAGACTCAGTTATTTTTCCTCATTACAAATTTTCACTCACATCTATTTCTGTAGAATTATATCTCTCGGTATTGTTACCTTGATTGAAATTGTTATAATGTGACTTGGGTGGCCAAGTGTTTGGTCATTTGTTAAAAAAGCCTTTGGTGTCTTGTTACTTCGTTTCTTCTTCTTTTTGAAGTGTCCTCGTATAATTTCTGATCTGATTGGCTATTTTGGTGTTTTCAGGATTGGGTATTTGGATATATTCAAAGTGGTGGAGCTAACATGCCAGAAGCATCAAGATGAATTGTTGTCTTCGCCTTCCCTTGAAGAAATTATTCACTATGACCTGTGGGCTAGAAAATATGCTACTAGTTTGCAAGACTCTTCCACCTTCACACCTATTCTTGCATGAGAACCACGCCTCATTGCTTGCTCTTCTTTGGCCATTGAACTATCTACCCAATGTAGAATGATGCATTGAAAAAATAAAAAGGTTTATTTTTATGGCAGTTTGGTGTTTTCACATATTTCAGTTGATCTTGTAGTTTTGTAGAAATTTCATTGAAAGAAACAAATCTTTTAATAGTCAAACTATAGAGGATGGTTGCCCGTGACTTTATCTTGTTCAAATTTAACATGACGTAGTCAAATAGAATTTTTTATTTCTCGTTTTTTAATAGAAGTAGACAAAAGTTGAACCAAAAAAGGATTCGTTGTCGTGTTTTAAACGTATTTTCGGCCGATGTTACTGTCTGCGTCATGGTTTTGCTTTTCTCATCATGTAGTTGTTAGCACATCATCCTCTGGAGTTCAGAAATTCTTACAACATCACCTTGTGAAAAAAAATCCTTAAGATCATTTGCTTTACATGCTTTTAAGAACAAAAGGAAAACAACAAAACACTGAACGGTGTATAGTGACATCAAACTCTAACTTTCGTTGCACTTAGAGCCACCCTCTTAACGTTCAACTAGCTACACGCCAACCTTGGTGTGGTTTACATAAGATTCTCACAATAAGGACCTGCAGGAACTCAAAAGAAAAAAAAAAATTAAACAAGAATTTTCTCCTATAAATTAAAATTAAATTTTATATAGAAAGAAGTGATGGATGCTTGAGTGAGAAAGAAAGTATACTGATTTTCTCTCCTTTAAGAATTTGATTACTCAAACATCTAATTTAATGTTTAAAGAACAAGTTATATAACTCAAGTAACCAATCTAGCATTAGAAATATCTTTTGTGTAATATTTCTTGTGTTTAGTGTATGTTTTACTTATTCAAATGATTTTGTTTATTATTGATTTTACATAATGTGTGTATTAATATGGTTAGTTGGATTTATATGTGGTGAAATGTGTTATATTAGATTTTTTAATGTTATAAATGAGAATGAAAATTATCTGTGGTAATGAAAGTTTGTGAGACATACTTATATTTTACTAACTGATATTTAAACACATAGATGAAAAATATTAAGAATGAGAAGTTGATAAGAATTTTATATTCGTATGCATATGTATTTATTGCAATGAGTAAAGAGAATTATCCTAATTTTTGGTGAACTATCTTCTAAGAGATAGATTCTTATCTTGAGTCAAAATTAGTCTAAAGTGTAAATGTTCAATATCTGCTTTCAAGAAGTCATTGATTCATAAATCTAGTTGTAATTAAGCTAATTTTCAAAATCTTAAGAAGTGCGAATGTTAAATATTTGATTCCAAGAAGTCATGGAATCATAAATCTAGTAGTAATTAAGCTAGTTTTCAAAATCTTAAGTGAAATTGGAAATGTTATAGATAAGCAAATTTGTAACCTATATGATGATAGAAGAAATTGATGTTTGTGAAAAATGATGTCATATAGAAACTGTATAACTTAATTCGTGTTTAATTAGATTATATAAATTTATCTTCGACTTACTTTTCCTCCAATTTTTCTTTTCATTTTTTTTCCTTCTATCATTTTATTTTCCTTCCCAATCCTTCCTTTCTATTTTTCGATTTAAAAGTACTAATAGGCTTTACATTTAAAGTTTATTTGCAATTTTTTTTCTAACATAACTCCATCTCTTCAAGTTTCATTGTTTTAACTAAATTCAACCCGTTATATTTTGGAATATTGAATTAGCACAAAGGAAAACAAAATTCAAATGTAACAGCACAAATCTCAAAAACAACTTCCCAAGAATTCTCTACTATTAATGATGGTCCTCGTGAAGGGTTCACTGCGTTGGTAATGGGATCATGGGTAGTTAGTTTGGCCAATGGCTCCATTGTTGCGGCCAATGGCTCCATTGTTGCACCCAAAGCTTAGGATAAGTTCTCGATCACCACAGAACTCTGGGTCAGGGGAATCTTAAATGGAGTGCATTGACTTGGGTAAATAATAAACAGGTATGTGAAAGTGACTCCAAAATGTGAAAGTGACTCCAAAAGTGTCATTACATTCATGGACCACGTTCAGGAAACAATTGAAGTTCCCATGATGGAAATTAGATGGTAAGGTTTGAAAGAAGGCAAACATTTAGAATTTATCTATTCTAGGTGAATAAGTGAAATTTAAGCAGTTTGATTCATGAAAATCTGGGAGGGAATAGAATTTAAGAATTCAAAGTTAAAATAGTAGAGTATTATTTGTAGCAATGGAAAAAAAAAAAAAAAGTTAAGGGACTACTCCCTTCGTGAACCTATAGGGGTCTTTTTAGCATAGAAGGGAGTGTAAAAATTAATAATTTTATCCATTTAGAAATAGGTTGAAGAATATGAGTAGTTAGACTGTAATATGGATCGTTGATGAATGGTAAAATAATAATTTGTTAAAATTATTAAAATTAAATTCATTACCACATATATCAAATAACTAATATTTTAATATTTGGTCCACCCAATAAGATATGTTGGATTATAGTAATTGAATATGATTATTCTATAGAAGAATGGAATTATAAAATAAAAGACTTTTTCTTTAGAGAGGAATAACTTCTATTTGAGACTGATCAAGAATAATAAAAAAATTATGACCAAAATAATTTGGTGTCCATTATGGTGTAGATAAAATTTTGTCTACCTACACAAACCATTGCGCTTCAAGTCGTCAACCTTGCACATATGAGGATTGTCACTCATCAGAAGGACTGTTGCATTATTATTTGGTCCCAAATTCCCCTATATATTCTCTCCAAACTAAAAATCCTTGATTTTGAACAACTTCGATTTGGATTGACTAAGATTAATCATGAAAATTCTCGTGATCAGAATAGAACTAAACTAAAAAATAATTCATTCAGCTACTTACATGTTAATTATCAATTATGAAAAACTTAAAAGTATAATCAAACTTAAGATAATTAACTTATAAATGAGTTCAATTTCATTGTTAATTTAAATATTTTTGTATTACTAATTGATTATAATTATTTGAAATACGATTTTTAAATTAAGTGTTATAAAAATCAACACACAGACTGTAATTTCAAAACAACATATAGAACTGTATATTCTCATTATATTCTAATTAAATTTAAGGATAATTCTAATTTTTGTTTATCATATTTTAAACAATCTATAATTATTTTTTCTTAATTTTTTAATTTTATTCAATTAATTTTATCTATTGGTGATTTTATTTTCTTAAGAAAGTTTAATTCTTTATTGTTAATTATTTATAATTTAATTTTAAAATTTAACAGATATATTAAATTATTATTAAATTACATTTATCTTACTTGCCTCCCTTTTCAATCATGTCAAAAAAGTCACGAGTATTTCTCTCTATCTAACTACGTTGAGTTCAAAGTAACAATTGGTTACATATAGTCGAACTAAACGTTAAACGAAGATGTAGATAATTAAAGATTAAAGGAATAAAATTCTACAAAAAAAAAAAAAAAGTTCAAGGAATACAAATATGAATATTAAACAGAAAAGAAGTTGGTACTAAAGTTGTGGATTTTGTAAAATATAGGACGAAAATTATATTTAAATTCAAATTTATACAAACGGTAAAATGGGTCAAGTTTGGCCCAATGGGTTAAGTTTGGCCCAACACTCATGTAACGGAACACCTGCATTTGTAGTATGTTAGTTTGCTCTAATTTGTCAACCTATAAATAAACTAATTTAAAGTATTAAAATTGTTATGTTGTTTTGCTGGAATAGTATAAATTACAGTATTATTGTAATTTTAATAAATTAAGTTCAATTATTATAATTAAATAACTTAACATATCAAATTTTTAACTAGATATATTATTAACTTGCTAAAGAGTTAGAAAATATTTACCTAATTAAATGTATTTTTAATTTATATTTAAAAAAAAGTCAAAAATAAAAAAGTTATAAAATAATAAAAGAAAGTGGGACCTGTTGGGAAGATGCCAAATTACATCTCAGTCCATGTCAACAATAAGTTGACTACATACATTCTCCAATAAGTCCAAAAATCCCAATCCACGTACACTTCACTATTAATTATTGCCAATTTCCCATTACCCCCAAGTCTATGCCGCGTGAGGCCCACACCGAATCACCCCCTTCTTCTCCAATCAATAAGACTCACTTCTCCTCTACACTCATAATTCATATATGGAATTAAAAACCTTATTATAAATACAACTCAGCTAATATTTTTCGACATTAACTTATGATTAAAACCTAATTTTCTCATTTTTTTATCTATCAGAGGTCAAGTCATCCATACATTTTCTTTCTCTAACTCCATCCATAAACATATATCCATTCACTTATGCAATAATAAACTGTGTTAATTATCAAACAAATTAAGGACCAATGTACCAAAACAAAACATGTCATCCACTTTAATTTGTACTAGCTTTAAAATGGTTGAAAATTATTCCGACCAAGAAACCCGATCCACTTCGCCGCCGCGCCACCATCGTTCTAGGCGGAGGCATGCTTAGACACCACCTTGCCGGTGCTCTTAGATGGGCCCACAAAAAGGAGCGAGTCCTTCTGGCCACCATTGTGCTTCCGAGACACAAGGTCCCGAAACCTCCACCGCTTGGACGACGAGCTTGTCTTCTTGCGCGGTGGGGTCCACACGCAGTAGGTCCCTTCAGCCACGCCTTCGAGCTCGTTCTTGCCCACCGCCGCCTTCCGCTCCGCCAACATCAGCGTCTTCAAAGGTAAACGCGGAGGAAGTGTGGTGGTTTCAACGGTAACGGAAGAGTGATGCAGAGGGCGATGGTGGAAGGGAGGGTAGATAGGTATGATTTGGCCGTTACAGAAAATGTCGTCGGCGGAGACAAGGGAGGAGTCTGTGTGTCCGAAAACGAAGGAGAAGTCGAAATCATCCCCATGGTCAACGGCGTCGTTTTGTTGGCAAAGAGTGTTCTCGGTGTCGCTGCGGAGTTCGTGGATGACTCTGGTGGCGATGCCATAAAAAGAGTCGGAAGAGTGAGCCCTGAAACTTGGAGAAGACGGTGCTTCTGTCTGCATCATTCCACAATTTGTGTCTATCTCTTCGTTTTCTTGTGCTTCAGAAGAAAACAAAAAAGAGAAAGGTGTTTGGTTGGAGCGAAGGAAAGTGTGTAGAGAGAGTCTGAGATGTCATATATAGAGACGGGGGAGTGGAAGGGTCTGCTTATTTTCTGTCACTTTTCCTCACATTTTTCCTTTCTTTTCCTATCATCTACTCTTCTACTTTTAACTCATATATCATCTTTATTATTTTAATAATGTAATTTTAATTCATTACACACTCTAATTTGAATATAATTATTTTTCGTGTGGATTTTAAATACTTAAAATAATTTAATTTTATATCTTTAACTTTTACATTCGTATTTTTTTTCTCCTTTATTGTTCTAAAATTCTTCACCAAACTAGCGAAGAAGACATGAATATCAATTTTATTTTATTAGTTGTTTTAATCTTCAGCCATTTTTATATCTCCTAAAAACTAAAGTATTTTAGTAAAATTTATATTTGTAATAAATCAATTTATTTATTATTATAACATTTATCATATAATTTGCTTTCTTTATTTTTTTTCATTAATTAAAAAATAATAAAAAATTATTTGATTCGCTTTTATTTTTACCCATTTAAATTGAACCATTTTTTCATCATCTTATTTTATTTTTAATTTTCTTTTATTCTTATTTAATTCCGGGTCTAAACACAATGAGCAACACTCCTGAAAATGAAGTAATAATTAATTAATGTGGAATTGGGTAACGGGTCCTAGTTCCAAAGCTTAGTTTGCGACAGTACACAAAAAAATGGTCTACCTTCTGTACTTTGCGCCACCCTAAGGTAATCAATTCTTAAGTGTTCTAATACTGCCTCTATGGTTTATAGCATAATATGGTGAATTATATTGAAATAAATTATTTTGGTTGAGAAAAATTAAGTTAAAGTCGGCTCAAAAAGCAAATAAACTTTATTTAACTGGGTTGTGGAAAGTTGAAGACTGATCTAGAATGATTCAGAGAAAAAATTAATAAAAATTAGATGTTTAACGAAAAGAAACTGAATTTGAATATAAAGTTTATTAATATATAATTAAATTAAGAAATATTGAATATTATTTTTTAGTATAATATTAAAATTAATTTTATGTATATCTTTTAAAATATAAATGTTTTCTTACTAGAAAATATTTGTTGAAAAGATGAAATAAATTAATTCTTAAAAAACATTAACAACTTAAAGCATTTCTATTGATTTAACAATAATAATTGTAAAACTTATTAAAAATTAATAAATAAAATTCTTTTAAAAAATCTAATATCGAACATAGAAAAAAATATAACAATTTACACATACATTAGTAATTCATACAATAATTTTCATAAAATTCACGCTTTCTTCTCATTTCACATCATTTTCTCACCCAAAAATTTCTCAATAAATTATTCCAAATCACTATTACTAAATATACAATATCCTGTGTGAATGTTCCTTGTATAATATTCTGAATGTGAAGACCTTGTATATTAATCACAGAAACTGCAGAAGATGGCATGAATATTGATTCGAAGGTTATTTTATTGCTGATTGAAATAACGTCAACCGTTTGATAAAGCTGTTGTTTATTATTCCATGAGATGACTTTTAACATTTAATTAGGGGATTATTTTATTATTTACCAAAATAACTTGTATTGCTTATTTAAGAGTTTGTTTTATTATTAACTCGTGAGGTTGTTTTATTACTCACCTGAATCATGTACTACTTAAAAAGAAAAATAGTTCTATTAATAACTGACATGTCATACAAATTTATTAATTGTTTACTGAGAAGATAAGATAGAAAGTGAAAAAGTAAAAGAAAACAGGAAAATTAGAGTAGAAAATAATATTTTTTTAATTAAATAAAAGAGTGAAAATAAATCAATAAAAGACTAGTATATAATATTAATAACAAAATTAAGGACATAATTAATTATATTAAAAATAATTCATTATACATAACTTATATGAAAATATAATCTATAATATTTTTTTAGGCTTTAATATTTATTAATATTTATATATAATTAATTATATTAAAATTATTTATTTTATTTCAATATAAATATATTTTTTATGTGAAAATAGTTGTACTGAATTTTGTGTTTTCCCAACAATTTTTTTATTTTCTCTTTATTTTTTTTTTCTTTATTCAGATAGAAAACAGGCTAAGAGATTGTTTCGTTTCTTTCACTTGTACCATATTATTGAGATGTTTTATATTACTCATAAATTACATGCACAATTTGTCTAAAATATTGTTTTATTATTTATTGATATGATAAATATAACTCAGAAATTTTATTTATTTTGACTGAAATGAGACATGTAACATTGTTTTCAAAAACAGTATGCATTATTTGATTAAGTGGGTGTTTCATTAATTACTCCTCTACTTCTAATTATCAGATATTTTAGGAAAAATATTTATTCTTTTATATAAGGTATTTTGATAATTTTAATAAATTTAATTTTTTTCCTTATACACTATTAAATCTATAATTATTTGGACTGCTATTAAATATGAAAATATACTTTAAGAATTAATATTTAACAAATTATTCTCCTTCGTGATTCATATGACTCTTTATCTTCCAAGTTTAAATTTCTACACTTATCACTTGTTTTATTAAAAAAAAAATGAGTATAGTTTTATTAAAAAAGAAAAAACAATAACAAATTTTGGTAGCGGTATTACAATAATTAACTTAAAAATAATTAATAAGGATAAAAATTAGTAAAATAGTTGATAAACTTTTAATTTAATATTCTTTAGTAACCTATTATCTTTTTCAGTTTTTTATTATTTAAACCGTTTTCAATGCACAATAAAAATGAAATTGATGATATAATTAAAAAAAACAGTTATGTTGTTTTATTTGATATTATACTTGAATATTTATATAATTATATTTCCCTATTTTTATTTAACATTGAAGAAAAAATTATGTATTCAAAAAGATACAAATATACTTATTATTATTATTATTTAAAGTATACTTATTATTGAATAAAAAAAATAAAGACACCAACATCGTATACATCAAAGACAAAAACAAATTTAAGATTTTATTTTATTTTCTTAATGGTGTCAGAGTATACTAGTGTTTATCTTAATAAAATTTATTGAGTTTATTATTTCGTTCACTATTAAATTCCTTAGATTCCTATGTTCAATATCCTTAACGTGACAAGTGACAATGTATATGTTAGGTTTCTTGTATCAACTAAATTTAATTTTATTTCTGTTATAAAGTCTTATAAAAAATTACTTTTATAATTATTTATTTTTAGTTTTTTACAATTTAAAAATTAATTAGATAAAATATATATTTTTTATCTTTAGGACTCAAAATTTTAATAAGATCTAAATTTTAAATTCTCAATAATGTTGTGTTTATTTCTAGTCATGTATGGTAAACGTAAAATGAACAATGAGGAGACTTTATGTTTGTATTTGTTGATCAACAACAAAATGCAAAGATAGATTTGCAAGCAAGACTATGTTTTACATCCTCTAGTTGATGAAAAAAAAAAAAAAAAGAGAAGAAAGTCAATGTGCAAGTCATAAAATTACACATCTATCCTTCAGATTACATTGTAAACTTTTACTCTTCAATACATACAAAATTAGTATGATATGTTACTTTATTATAGTGTAACATATAGGTTATATGATCTCAATTATGTATATAAAATATAATTGATTATGTTATGTTATATAACCAAACATAATCCGATCTATTATGTTACATTATATAACGAAAAATATCATATTATTTTTGTATTTTATAGTAAAAAAAATATAAGATGTGTAATTTATGACTTTTACATTGAATTTATTTATTTATTTATTTTCATCATCAAGAGCATGCAAAAAGCAACTCTCGTGATAAATTTATGTCTACATTTTGTCATTCATCAACACATAAGTTTAAAGATTTTTCATTGTTCATTTCACTTTTACAATATATAATTGAAAACAAACACAACATTATTGAGAAAACCAGTGCCACTGTTGTAGGCAAAGATATGGTTAGCTGCCACCTTCCACCTTGTTGATCCTTATGCCATCACTGCAATTTTCCACCGACATTCTGATTGTTTCTAGGTCAGTATGTCATACCTTCTTTATCTGCACCACTCTCTAAAATTAATTTTATGCATATCCTCAATGTAAAAGTATACTGGTACTATATTAAAAGGTTTTAAATTTAAAATTTTGAATCCTAATGAGAGCCTTAGTTACAAATATAAACACTTATCTTTTATTTACTTAAATTTATAATTATATTAAAATAGAAATAATAATAATAAATTAATAAAACTAATATGGTCTGGTTATTTTATTGGTAGAACTGCAAATATTTGTTCATTTTAGTTAAATTAGGTTATACTTAAACTTAACATGTTGAGTTATTGAAATAAAAATATTTTTATTAAGTTTCACTTAATTTTAACACGTTTAGTTATCATGTAAAAAAAAAAAAAAAAACTATTTGAAAAAAAATGGTTATGGATTTGAAGTACCCGGATGTTGTTTTTTCTTCATGTAGAATTAACTTTAATTTCATGGTAATATTGTCTCTAATTTATCCTCTTGATTGTGCTTACCTTTTGTTTGGCTTGTCTATTATGGATAACATATTTTATGCTTAAAAATTGACATACACACCTTAACGTGTTTTATAAATACCCAATAAATAATGTGTACTATTTTTGTAAATTTGTATTATTTTTAACTAAAATTACACATTTAACTAGGAGGTTATTTTTTTATTGATCCAAATGACATATGTACGACGTAATTAAAAGGTTTGTTATTATTTATTTAAATAATTTGTCCAACTTATTTATTATTTGTTATATTGTATATTACTCATCAAAATTATGCATTATTATACCATTTCTTTTTGTATCATTTTATTAAAAAATTGATTTGGAGTGGCAAAATGAATAAGTTTGGTCCATTTGAGTTCAGTTGGTTCTTTTGAAATAAAATAGGTTGAAAATCTTGACTCATCTTATTAAAAAGTGTGTACACAAACCCTTTTTAATTTATATTTTTAAAAATTTTAATTAATTAATTAATGTGTGTAATTGAATATATTAAAATAATTATTACTTTTACATGATAAATTAATTTATTATAATTAATAATTAAAACTTAATTTACAAGTGTTAATGATTTATATTACTATATTATTATATATACATATCTTTAAAATAATATAATAAAAAAAGCTAATATTTTAAAATATTTTATCTTAATTTTTAATTTGAACAAAAAAATCTTGCTTTCGTTTTGTTTCACTTTTAACTCGCCAATTTAATAGATTAGAAAGAACTGTCAAAGTTGATTGACAAGTGAAAAACATTAACTTGACCCCAAATTTTAATGGGCAGATGGATATGTGAAGGAAAACCCACTTTACTATCTCTAGTTATCATATTATTTGCCAATTCTTAAACTAAGACCCACTTTATCACCCATAATTATTATATTATTCACTAAAATAACATGCAACTTTTAACTAGCTATATTGCTCTAAAGTAATGAGCACCACTTGATTAACAGGTTATTTTATTATTAATTGAAATGATGCACACTGATTTATTACATTTCATTAAAATTAATTGTCTAAGAAGCTAGAATATTACTCACCAAAATTATGTGTCTAAGAGGTAGTTTTACTCATTAAAATTAATAACATCACTTAATAAAAAAAATCATTACTCACCAAAATAGCATATATTGCTTGATTAGAAGGTTCTTTAGTACTTTATACATGTTGATTAGGAAAAAAATTATTCATTAATGCCGTGTATGACTGGATTAGAAAGTTGTTTTTCTACTCACCTAAATGACTTATATTGCATGATCATGAGATTGTGTTTTATTCACCAGAATGATGTGTATAGTTTGACAATAACTTGTTTTCATTAATTAATTACAAAATTGATTTATTTATCAACAAAAAATATATTTATAATGATTGATTATGATAGTTAGAATTAATCCGTTGTGAAACTTTCTTCCCCTCTCTTTTCTTCTTCACCTTCTTTGAAACTCTTTGCACATAAGAGTACCTACAGTTCGGCAAAATGGTGTCAACATCTTCGAAACCCTTCTCTTACACTTTAACCACGTCATGGAAAAACTCAAGAATTTCACCACCTGCGTCAATAAGTCATCTTTTGTTTTGTTTTTATCTTCTATTAGGGTTGACGGTGGATTAAAACGGAGAATATGTTAATCTACTATCATGATGCGGAATCCATCTTTGTATCATAAAAAGAAAAATTTCTATATCATCCGTATTGACAAATATAAAATATCATTAATTAGAAGGCTGCTAATAATTATTAGTGTGGCTAATTAGACTAAAACTTGCATTAAGGCAGTAGTTGCATGTTAAACTTTTTTTTAAAGACAAACTCAATATTGTCACAAATCAAAGAATACACAAGCTGAAAAAGAATAGTTTATAGCAGGTGTTACCCTCAACATTCTTATCCAGTTTTTTATTTCAAATTAAAAATTCATCTTCGTGTTTTTCATATCTAATAAATATTAAATATTGAAAACAAAATGTAGATCTATGTAAAGAGTTGGAAACTAAGTTCTAAGGAGCGCAAGGTTTGGTAATTCCTAAGCTAAGGTATGTATCTGGGGTTGGGGACAAGGGATTGGGACACAGATTCTATTACCTAGAGCTTATGTATTAGTCTAACCTGATTGATTTTTTTAAACCCGTTGAAACACCCCTTGTCTTTCATGTTAATTTATTCTTTTACTGATTAAAAAACATTGCACAATATATTAATTCAAATAAATTTGTTCTTTTTAAAAAAAAAAAATTAAAGTTGCACAAAAATATATGTTTTGAAAATTTATTTTTTTTAAAAATAATTTCAATTTCACATGTCTAAATTAAAAAGTAAATATGTAAATAAAATTATAAATAATTCTTCAAGAATTAATCTTTTCTCACTAATATCATTATTTTGATCACTTGATTTAAAAAAATATTTAAAAAATTAGTAATAGTGATAACAGTTTAGGGTATTCACATATTCCATACCGTGATACTTCTACGCACTGCATTAGCAACTAAGGTAATTAAAATATTTATCAAGGATATTCATTTAACATCTGTTACAAATTTTACCATACTTATTTGTATGTAAGGATCTTTTTCTGTCATATCTACCGTACTTGCCCTTCTACAAATATTAATTAAATCTCTTTTATGAAAAATAAGATTCACAGTACCAAATATCAAATATTTTCTTCCATATCAAATATTAATAATAAAATTATAATTGTGTAAATATAAAAAGAAATACTAAATAACATTTGGATAAAAGTCAAAGAATAAAAATATTAAATATGTGTTCAGAAATAATTTGATTTCATAAGATTGAGCATTGCATTATTTGGATGCAATACAGAATTTAAACTAAATCACATTTAATTAAACTTGATTGATATTGATTAATAGAACGATTCGGATAAATTAATTTTTTTTAATCGGAATAAAGGTTTAAGTGATTGAAATCCTAATAAAGGTTTACGTGATTAAATAGTGAGAATAAAAAATTCTTATATAAGAAAAAAGTAAAAATAATGAAAATGTATGTTTTAAAAACTATTTGATTTAGTGAAATTGAGATTTATGTTTTTAAAAAAATTATAATATATTGTTTGAACGAAATTATTTTGAAAAAGACATGAAAGTTGTGATAAAGGAAAAAATCTTAGATATTTGAATGGATTTTATGAATTTTGAATAAGTTAAAGAATTCAAAGAGAAAAGAATAATTGTGTAATGAAAGGAAAAAAATATGAGATTAAAGACTATACTAAATATAAATTTTTTAAGTTATTTAATTCTAAAAAATTAAGTATTTTAATAATTTAAAATATGATGAAGTATCTGAGAACAAAAATAAGTATAGAAAAAGAAATAGAAAATATATAAATACCCACTTCATCTTTTAGTATCCAAATTTAACAATTGATTATTATTTTATTTATAATTATGTATGCACTCGATCAATACAGAAAGACTGATACTTCCTGTATTTTCATACTGACTTCTTGCACCTCCATAATTTTATATATTTTTATTTTAGTCTTGAGAAAAAGATAAAAATAGTCTTCGTCAACGATAACTATGATTCAATTTTTGTTTTCTCTTTACAGATTGTACAAACCGTAATATAATTAAGAATATTATTATTACAGATCATACAACCTATAATTATTTTTTCTGTATATATTTAAAAAAAAATTTAAAAAAAATTGTATTGGTGTTTATAGAACTTGCAATGTGTTAAAATAGAACTACAAATTCAAGGTCACTATAATCGTGAAAGAATCTAACGTTTTGTTTCCATCAGTATTAACAAAATAAAAGATATTACCATTCTTTCCAAACAATATTCTGCATAATCAAGTTGTTTTATGCATTATCATTTCACTATTCACATACATTTCCGACTATCTCAGATTCAATATTAGTTATAGCCATTCCGATCAAATTAAGGGACGGCATAATTTCAACAAATGATTAGTCGACAACCTTAAAGGCCAAAAAGCCTCAACAATTATGTGTTCATTTCTCATATATAACATCATTCGTTACATTTTTTTATTCAAGAAAAATTATCACATTTAATAATATAAAATAATTTTACTTTGTCTTCCAATCATGATAAAAATGTTGAAAACATAATATCAATGATTTGTAATTAAATAACCATCTAAAATAGTTTTACACAATTATTAAACTCTATTTACGTTTGTCATCTTTGCATCCATAGATGTTAAACTTGGGTGAAAAATCAAAATTTTCCTTGTTTTACATATAAAGGAAACCGACGTGAAACTATGGCGAGGTTTCTCCGTAATGTTACATTACAACGCAGTACTTTGCAAATACTTTTCTATTCCTGTTTGCAATCTATCTAAAGCCTGTGGCAGGAACTTTCTTGCAAACAAGTAGCAAATATTGGTGGTTTTCCCATTGTACTCACATGTAGCCTCTTCAGAAATTCAATGGTTACATTTGTTCTCAAAAACCTGGTTGGATGTGGTTTTTATTATTTTTGTTTAAGTCAAAAAAATTGAAATAAATAATTTAACACGTGTCTTTTATTAGAACATTGTTCATTTTTGTTTTCTCTACTTCGTGGCTCTGACATGTGCAAGAAGAATGAGTTTGCTCAAATAGATCAAAGTGGTAGACATAAATTCCATTTTCCACGCATGCATGGGAAATCAAAACTAAATTCATTCGAACTAGGCATGCATATGAATACAATGAGGAAAATAACTCTTTTTTTTTTAACTAAGATCTTAAACTATTATTTAGAATATAGCATCAATTAAAATAAAAAGTGGTAAATTAATTTATTTCCTTTATATTGAATAAGGACCAAGATGGATGCATTAGTTGGAAAGGATATAGCTAGCTTACTTGGTTTAGTTGGTGAGTATTTATACCTTTCAAAATTTGAACATTATGAATAATGATGGTGCAGATAGAATGACTAACCATGATTATATGTTGGTTTTAACTGTTACATATTTGTTGAATATTAAAGGTCACAATAATTGGTTTAACCCCAAGATGTAGATATTCAAAATGTGAGAAAGGATGCAAGTTCCTATAACAGTTTATAATTGTAAATTTTTTAAGTCTTTAAAAAATTGTCAACTCATGAAGTAAAGTAACGTCTTCTATCAATGATATAATTCTTAATTCTTAAGATCCCTGCAGTGCCATGAGAGTGTGCTGAAGAAACGAAAACTTGGGTAAATGCATATATTCTTTGCTTAGTATGTATTTATTTATCGATGATCACACTTTATAGTAATTATGCACTTTTCTTTTATAGAATGATTTGAGAAGATTTTTAAATTACTTTAATTCATAGTTGATGTAAAGAAAGGCTAACACTTGAAACATCACATGAAAACCATTCAACATTTTTAGTGTAACATCTTAGATGTTAGCCTGAACTTGTATATCTTAAGAAGATAAAAATATATGTAGATGACCATCCTGTATTTTTTTTGTACTTATGTTTTAAGTGAGTTAAGTTGGATTGGTTTGTACTTTTATGTATCACTCATTCTTATTAGGATGGTAATTTACTTTCTTATTTTATTTATCAAATCATAAAAGTAATTAAACTATTTAATAAAAAGTATAGTTTTGTAACTTATTAATTAACTTCCAGAAGTTATGTTAACTGTTATAAAAACTAATATTTTACATATGAAATCTCATAAATTCTAAAATTCAATTTTTACAACATTCTCAAGCCAAGTTATAAAATTAAGTTACACATTTCTAAATGTGCATCCTGAAATTATTTTTCAGAAAAAATAATTTTATAAAAAAAAAATGAAAGCAAGTGCAAATAAAATTGCCCTTCAGAGGTACGTGTTCGGTCAAAAAGCTGTCATGCCTCGTACACTACAGTGCAATCAATTTTATCGTTTAAAAAAAAGTCAAAAATTGAAATTATTATATAGTCAGGAGAAAAAAAAAAAAACAAAAAATGAGACACTTCTACGTTATTCTTCAATTCAGATTTCTGTTCCCAACTTTGATTTGGGTGCTTTTTGGTCAAACCCAACAAAAGTCCATTACCCTTAGCTAATGACTTTACTATCTTCACTAGTTTTTCTCCTTCTTGTCCAAGTAACTAAGCCACACATTTTGACTTTTTACGAATGCCTTTAAGGCAGCCCTCAAAACATCAGGACAACCCTTGTGGTTACTTTTTCAATCCTCTATTAAGTACCAAAGACTCCATAAATTTTCAAATCCTACTTGTGCGTGCCATCCTCTAAGCGTAACAAGTGCCAGTGCCACTAAGAATGCAACTTGCCATGAAGGCGACCACCCATGTGGAAGTGGAGCAGGAAGAAAAACTAAATTTATGAATATAATAACTCCAATGAGGATGAGATAAAATAACAATCTTGACGGTTAAACAGGACAAGATAAGCTTACTTACCAAACTAAACCAATTATATTTCCATCAGTTCAATCTCCCCCTGAACATGAACCAATCCGTCCTTGCACACCCTTCACGGAACCACAATTTCAATCAATTGACCGACTTAAGAGGGCATTATTTTGTGCATGCAAAAGACTTTTTGAATTGAGTTGGCTAATTCAAGTATACAGGGTCATTAAATTCTAGACCATGGAAACAGATGCGCGAAACAATTTGGATGTACGCATACAACCCAAACTGAACAATCTTTTGATTTGATTTGATTTTTCAGAGTTTATCAAATACTTCAAAGAAACCCAAACTGAACAATCTTTTGATTTGATTTGATTTTTCAGAGTTTATCAAATACTTCAAAGAACTCCCGTGTCCTTAGCCAATGAGCAAAGATAAAGGAAACTTTGATGTCGGCAAATTGCAGCCACCAATGTAAAAGTAAATTTATTTCAACCAGTAACTGTAACTAACTAGAAAGAAAAAGAATCACCTATATCCCACAATGAGTATACCATCCTAGAAGCAAATTAAAAGGTCTAAAATGATGCTCTACTCCGTGGTTTCACTTGCCCCCACAATGTAAGTTTGGTTAGTATTATGAGCATTGTGTTTCTTCAAGTATTCTATTCACCGCGTGTATAGCTAATAGAACTCGTATGAACAATCATTCCCCCTTGCTCTTCTTTCCCCTTGTCCTTCTTTCCCCTTGTTTGCTTTGATGTTTGCAGGTGTTTTCTGAAAAACAAATTCACCAAAGTAGGTTAGAAACCTAGTCATGACCAAAATAAGAGAATACACGAAAACTATAGCTCATATGTAGAAAGGCATTATATAAATTACAGACTTTCGTAGTCAAGTTAGATTTTTATCAGGAACACAGCCTGTAAATGATATCTTACTCTCGCACTTCATTCGCATGAAATACGGGCTAGCTCTTGTTCTTAAGAGTAACAATATAGACACTATTTCATACACATAATAATAAAGAAGATAACAGAATCAACAGCACCAATTTTTGAATCAGCTTTTTCTTTCTTTCCAAAGGAGGGTGTTTTAAGTATAACATCTCATTCTATGCCACGGGCAAGTGACTGCCTTCGAATAAATTTAATTATACATCTAAGCAACCATCATTTAACAATGCTGTTAAAACTAATTCCAACATGACCTCTATTCACTTCGAAGCTAAATTCACTTCCAGGGTTTCCATAATAATCCAGAAATAGGAATTACATTCATATCCACATTGACCGACCCCCAACAATTCAGTGATGACAGAACCAGCAAAAATATGCACATTAACGAAGGCACTATGGAGAAAGTAATGCTGATGAGGATCATTATCCCTTCCATTATTTAGACAACTTTGCTGGTCCAGCCTTTCGACACCTTAATTGAAGAAAATTGTAGTCATTCACGATGATCTCTTTCCACAACTTACTTACAGTTGGTTTATATAGTTCAAAATTAATTAGTATGAGCCAAGTGAATACTTTGTCATTTCAAAGCGTTCAGAAAGCATAATGCAAGGGGTCGTCTTGGTCTAATTCGAACAAAGAGTATTATTAACTTTATCCACAACAAGACCTTAAGGTTCAATTTTTTTTTAACCTCCTAGACAAACAAATCTGCCACGACAAACATTCTTTAAACTAAGGAAGAACAATATCATCACAAAGAGGTTAGAATAGATGTACCTTGGCTCTGAAAGATTTGATGATGGAAACTAGCAATTTGTCGCCTGCTATCTTTCTCACCCTCTGTATCATCTCATATCGAGAAATCCTCAATTCCTGAAAGCAGAAGAAAGCTCACTCAGTATCATATGTATCGATTACGGAAAATAGAGTGCGATGGTTAACTCTGAAATGGAAATGGGATGAGTGCTACTCTAAACATTACAACACAAACTAGAATCATTACTTTACACATAATTATAAATGCCATAACAAATCACAAAAAAAAATCCAAAATTAAGGAAATTCATTATAAATATGTCACGGTTTACGCACGCACACAGTCAACATCAATCTGTAATAACAACATAGCAACGAAGTAAAAAATGTAAGATGACAGTGAAATTAATAGAAAAAAAAAATTGGCGTAAAGTGAAAGGAGTAGGAAAGAAAGATAGAAACATAGGATAAAAAATAGTCCCATAATGTATCAATGACTAGATGTCAAACAGAGGCACGAATAGCGTTTTTGTGGAATATTTTACCCACATAAACCCCGAAAAATCATCTTCAAAGGGTAAAATGAATTTTTAAGCCTACATCAAGATAGCATTGCTATGGCGCCCCAAAAGCAACTAGCTTGGTGGCTATTGCAACAGTTGTGGCTGGTATTGAAAAGTGCTATGCTATTTCAATCCTATAATGGTCTATGGCCGCTCCGCTAAGCTATCCTGCTATCCTGCTATACAGCTGCTACAGTGTGCTGTTGACTACTATGTTCAATATATAACCATTTCAGCTAAGAGAAAACTAGCCACTGTCTCAAACTCTAAAAGAACTTACTGTATAATCTTTGCGTATCTTGACAATGCTGGCAACTTCAGCCTGAGGCAAAATCTTCGAAAGCACCGAAATCAAAGCTGGGAATGGCATCCACGGAGAAGAGGGCCTCAAAGGTTCCCTAATATTTACATTCCCTACAAAATCAAGCACACGCAGAGTCTCAGAATAACATCAGGAATCGGTGACAAGACTAGCAAAGGCAAACACCACAACAAAAAACTCAGACACCAAACCTTTCAAGGAAGGAAGCGTGAAACTCAAAACATATTCAGGCAAAACATGAGTGTTGATCCGGTTACACCAAATAACATACTCCTTGGGAGCCAAAAGATCATCCACCCCAGAATCATACTCTTCAGAACTCGAACGGCATTGATTAGAGCCACGTGGCACCACCTCCGTCTTCCCCAAGATAACGCGACACAGCAACAAGTGCCTCACGCCGTCACTGTCCACACCGGAGCTCTTCACACTGCATCCCACACACGCAAAAACATAGCAATATTCAGAAACCTTCAAAATTCACAAACACACAACAATGAAATAAAATGATAAAAATAATTAATGGAACAGTGAAATCACGCGTGCCTTTGGAGCGGGTAATCCAGTGGAGAGAGACGCAGGCCGTTACAGTGCGCGTGGCCGAAACCATGTTGTGCGATATCGGCTATCTCTTCCTTACCAGAAGCACCGTACCAAGCGAACCTGACGTTGGCATGACCCTCGTGCAATTCCCCCACCGCACGCGCGTAAACCTGAAAGCACTGAGCACGCGCTCGCGCCATGACGGAGGAATGAGCGTTCTTGGCAATCGTCACCACCTCGGGCCTCAACCCGTTAATGGTCAAGCTGCGGACGAATCTAGTCCGGACGTGACAGCCGTCTTCGATCGCCGGCACAAAATCTCCGGAAAAGGTCCCCTCGGCGCCGGAAACCCCACTCTCGCAATCAGAAACCAGTGAGTCGTCATCCGAAACATAAGTATGTGTGTCCGATGAATGGTGAATTGGTCGGTCCATATTGCAGAGAGAAGAAAGGGGGAATTGAAATTGGGAAGAGGAAAGGAGGTGCGAGTAAAGAATTGAAGAATTTGGGGAAATTAAAAGAGTTGGTTGGAGAATCTGTTAGTCATGTTTATAGATTGAGAAAACTTGGGGTGGAAGAAAAGAGGAACACGGAGGTTGTGTGTAAGAGGTTTTGTGAGAGTAACGGTAACCGGGAGAGGAAGAAAAGAGAGGCTAGGGTGAAGGCGGTGGAAGAACATGGCTATTATCACATCAATTTTTTTGGCAACCGACCTTCACATTGATCGTGGAAGCCCCAGTTGATTTTTATTTGCCTAGACGCATCCTTGGGCGTTAAGGCACTGGTCAAACTTTGCATCTATTTCTATTTTTTATTTATTGTTGAAGAATTATATAATATGTCAAAACTATAATTTTATTCCCATGCTTGCAATGCCGCTGTGTCAGCGCTTTCCCTTTTAGATTGATTTGTACATTTAAATATTCACATTTTTTTTTTATATTTTCTTTCTCAACCTTAACAATTTTTCATTTTATTTGTATCTCAAAATAGAGATCGATTCGAGAAGGTCTACTCATGTGAGAAGAAAGATATAAGAAGCCCCTTGAACATATTAAAATGACTAGATTACCCTTGGGTTTTTTATTTGCATGATAGAGATTTTTGATCATGCATAGATTCATTTTACCATTTGAAAAAGTCATTAAAAATATGTGAATGCATCTGTGCTGGATTTCGTGGTTCTTTGTTTAGTGTAAATTGAATTCGTTTTGTATGAAATGCAATTGAGATTGGTGTTTTCACCTTTGAAGAAAGTTGTTGTTCAGGGAGTGATTCTGTGTTAAGAAACTTGGTTACCAAAGTTGCTTTATAAGTGAATGGGTAACAAAAAAGCGAATGGGTAACAAAATGAAGCGTTATGTAATAAATTATATGAGGATAGTAAGCTTCCACTCACCCTCTATTATGTATATAATTGTGCTCTTTTACATGATCTATGACTTAAATGATAATGGATAGTTGAGGCATGAATAACATATTACGGTGAGAATGAAAATCGATTTTCCTTACTCTTAACTAATTAGAAAAAGTATTTTTTTATAAATCTTCAAATAATACTATTATTTAGAGTTTAAGGTATAGGATGCGGACAACTTTAATTTGACAATCTTTATTTATATAATAAAGGATAAAATTGTATTATCATATTGTATGTTAAATTAATTTTGAAAAAAAAAATAGAATGCCTTTGAATGGATAGGAGAAGAATTCATTAAGTGAATAATTAGGATAAAACTCATTGGCATAAGAATAAACAGAAAAAATTAGAATCAGAACAATATTGTCAAAGGAAGAAGATTTTAGAACAAACAAAAGTTAAAAATCGTGAAGAGAGTATGAATGAGATTATCTATAAAGTAAGATTTAAGGTTTTTTTATCTTAAAAAACTAAAAAAAAAATAATTGAATGAATCATACTTATTAACAAAACCAAAGTTTTCATCTTGTTGATGTTCCGTGAATGAAAGAAAAAAATGGTTTATGATGGTAGGTATTTATTAAGGTTAAGAGTATGTTGTTGGTGTATATGGCAAATGCTATTATTTGACCCAAAATGAAATTAAATTGATTAAGAAAAACAAATACCAGTTATAAATTGAGATTAGGTTAAGTTACACAAACTATATAATAAACAATTTATGAGTCAGAATTTATACAAATTTAATTTAAATACATTTATGTTAGTAATTTGAAATTATTATACACTACTATAGATTACGGTTTTAAAGTTTAAAAAATTCCGTAATTGCCCACTTGTTTAAATTAGGAAAATTTTAAAGTTCATTTAGAATATAATAATATTAATGAAACATAAAATATTAATTATGTCTTGGATACAATTTATTTAATTAAAAAATGTTATATTTTAGATTTGTAAAATCTATATTTACAATTTTTATATTTTTTGTCAATTATTATAATTTAACTATTTTTCCATTTTATTTTATTCTACTGTTAATTTAAAATATAAATTAGGTTTTGAATTATCAGAGTAATTGCTGTATATTTTTTTGAAGTTTTACTACTTCTATAATTTTGCTTAATTTTTTTACAATTATTTTTATTTAAATTTTATTTCATTTTAACAAAAAAATTCAGTATTTTATATGTATCCATACTGTGATAGTTTTTTTTTTTTAAACTGGGTTTATGAATGGTAATGAGAATAATGTTTTAACCATAAGTAGTGTTTACAAATAACTAATTATAATTTATTTTTAAATTAATTTTAACCATAAAAAATAATAATCTTATAATTTCATCAATTAAAACATTTTTTTATCAATCATACTTATTAAATCATTTAAAGAATTTTTTTATTTCTTTTTATTATTTTAAATTTTTCACTTAATCTAACAATCACTTAAATTTTTTCATCAATTAAAATAATAATCATTTTTTTTCCTCCACTTCCATTTTTTTTTCACTCCACCAAATCTCATATCTGAAAGAGGCACGTAACTTTGATGGATTGTGTCTGAGTGGTTATGAAAAGCCAAGAAAAAAGGGTATTCGGGTTGACGTTTTTAAAACTGCCTTAAGGAGTTAGGGTAGGAAAAGTCAATTTTAAAAACTATCCTTCCAGCAAAATCATAATCTCCATGGAATTGGCTTCTATCATTGTGTGAAAGAACTCATCTGGGTTATTTATCCCTTATTTCTTTAATTTTTCATGAGGATATCTTTATCTCTTCCACTATTATTGTACTTCGTCTCTCTTCTTTATAATAAATTCTCTTTTATGAAAAGAAAAAGGAGGTTTTGCCTATTCAATTAATTAGGTGGAGGCTGACATACATGTATGGGTGTATAACTTATACTGCAAGGTTTGGCACATTTATACTGAATAAGGAATCTATTCTAATGTCTTAAAGGAGGAACCCTATTGTTTGCTCCTTTCTATAGCCTTTCGTTTTCTAAACTACGTATTTGGTTAGTTTGCTTAATGTGATCCAAGATTATATGCCTTTTCGCTATCTAAAAATTACGATGGCATCTCATTCACCTAAAGGAATTACAACTAAAAAAGTAAGCAAGAAAAAGTTTCTGGGTTGTCATATTATCATCCAAAGTGAATGTAGAGTATTCATCACGTGAAGGTTGATCATTAAGAAATGTATGAGTAGGCTCAAGCTCAAGCTCCTTGTTAGCTAATAGGGTGATTTTCAACAACTTCAAACATTTATTTCGTTGAATTCTACTTAGATTCAAACACGTAAGCTTCGAATGGAATACCTATCTAGATATCAAAACTTTCGTCTCCCTTACCCTATTCTTATGTTGAATTATTGGGATTTCAAAGGAACCTAGGCTATGTGCTCAAGTTTTCTATTCATTAAACTTCGTTTTCGTTCCATTGCTTGTTTAAGGAATTTCTATCTTCACCCAAACATTGAGGAATAACAATAACGGGCACAGATAATTCCCACATTGGATGTCCTAAATCTTTTGAAACAGAACAAGTAAAAGCAGTTTGAGTGTAAACTTGGGTTTGATGCACTTGGCCCAATGATGTCTCATTACAAAACCTAGATGGTTGTTTTTTTTGTTGAGTCCGCAGAAAAACTTTGACCAAAAATAGATAAACCCATTTTAGTTGGACGCAGTCGTTTTCTCACTCTTGCTTCGGCTGGACCAGGCCCAGACCAACTGAATAAACTTATTTAACTAAAAAATAAATTATATATATATATATATATATATATATATATATATATGTATATGCATATAAGCATTCATAGCTAGAAAAAACCTATTTAAGAACTTTTTTTATCTCTTGAAGAAAAGTATTATGGCTCTTAATAAAGTGATACAGCGATTGAGTTTTAATATTGTTTCTTTTGATTTGAAATAAACTTTGAAATAAGTTATGGTGGAAGGAGATCATCCATCTTGTATGCGTTCAATGTTACTTTGAACATGGAATAATATTTGATCTAATAAATGTAATGAAAAACAAATTATCTTGAACTATTGATTTAACTACTTTACTCAACAAAACTGAATTATTTCTTTTAGAGCCTTCCTTCTCTTTAAATAGATAAATGATATTTTGTTTTCTTCATTTTAGTGAATTTCAACATAACTATGTCTTAGCTTATTGGGATTCTCCTTATCCCTAGTTGACTAAACTAATTTCAATTTATTAAGATCATATTGATTGTGTCTTAATGAATTCACTAAATTGTTAACTTATATTGAGCTATATATAAACAAATATTATAATATAACGTGCAGTTCACCTTAATTAATCAGTTATTAATTAATTAAGCTCTATAAAACTCCTTACACAACAAATATGAACGCAGCCATTATCCTTTACACCTCGTTTTTTAGCGCATATATTATCTCTTATTTTGGGAAAAGTCAATAACGTAAATGGACATGACATTATATATACATGGTATTTGGTACCCATTAGAAAAAAACTTTAGGTTCACACTCAAAAAGAGATCATCCTGAATAAAGTTTATTAAAATGTATAAAAGGATGTAAATCAGAAATATATTTAAATATTCTGAATAAAAATAAAATTTACTGATGAGATGAGAAGTAGAGAAAAAAAAAAAAAAACTTTGCTCCTCCTAAGCAAGTTAGTTTTAATGGTAGTTAAGGTGTCGTACAAGTAATATCTAGGGCAACTTAATCAATCTATTACATGTTGAATTAATTACTTATCCAAACTCGTTTTTCCTAATTTAGAGGACTTGAGATTTTTGTTTTTATTTTATTTTGAATGTTATATTTCTAAGTGATTATTTTATTAAGGTCAAGTTCAACCGAGTGCATCTCAGACTATGTTAAGTAAGACCCACCTCTAGTCGAGTTAAGAAGAGCCCACCTATGGTCGAGTCAAGTGGAGCCACGTCGGGTTAAGTTGATTCGAGCCCACGTTGGATCAACTCGAGTCATGCACACATAGAGCTAAATCGGGATGAGTCTACATCAGGCCAAGTAAAGTCAGGCTCTCCTCAAACTGAGTCAAGTTAGGTCCACGTTGGGCTAAATTGAAATGGGTTGGGTCGAGTAAAACTGATGTCAAGCTAAGCAACTTAGGCTCACATTAGGATAAGTCAAGTCGGATGAGTTGAGTGGGTCATGTCGGGTCTAGTTAAATCAAGCCCACATTGGGCTGAGTTGAGTTGGATCCATGCTAGGGTGAGTAGAGTTGGGCTCATATAGGATCGAGTCAAGTTGGGTCGATGTTAAGTTAAGTCAAGTCAGATTCACAGAGCCAAGTCAAGTCATGCCTGCATGGAGCCAAGTCAAGTCAAACCCACCTCAGACTAAGTTTGGTTGGGCTCACCTTGGATTGAATCAAGTCGAACCCATGTCAAGCTAAGTTAAGTGATGTCCATGCTGGGTAAAGGTAAGCCAAGTTTAGGTTTGGCGGAGTCGAGTCAGACTCATGTCGAGTCAAATCAAGTCAAACCCATGTTAAATAGAGTTATGTTGGACCCACGTAGAGTTCAGTAATGCTAGACCCATTTCAAGACAAGACGAGTTTGACTCAGTTTGAGATTATTCGAGTCAAGTTTATATCTGAATGTGTTAGGTCAGGTTAAGACAAGACTAAGAAAGATTTGACCCATACTAGACAATGTGAGTCCATGTCAGGTCAAGTGTAATTGAACCTAAGTTGAATTAAGCCAACATAGTCGAGCAAGTTAGATTAGATCATAACCTTCTCATTAAGTTGCAAATAATAAAAATTAATTAAAAAAATAATTTATAATTAATGTAAAATATTTATAAATCAATTTACAATTTAAAATATTTTAAGACTTATGTAAATTCTAAAAAAATATTTAAAATTTAATTAAAATTTTGTAGTAAATCAAACTACTCATTTTAATCCTAACCCTAACTCACTTTATAGGAATTTTGGAGTTTAAGGTTTTTCAACTTACATTTGGTAAGCAATAATAAAAAAAAAAACTTATTTTATGAGTAAAGTGGAGTTAACCCATGTGTCATGCATCAAATTGACAACTTTACTCATCTATAACAACGGCTAAAATTACTATTTGTGTTATTACCAAATCCAACCAAAATGTAATATGAGCAATGGGAATAAATCGAAAATTATTTTATTTATCCTATATAAATTTATAAAGATTCTCCCTTAATCAAACAAAAATAGTAAATAAGTAAACAAGTAAACAAGTTTGGAAACAAACTAATTAACTATAATTCAAGTAATCATGATTCAATACATCGAATAAAGGAAAGTTAAAAGATATCAATATAATACATGAGCTAAACTCAATTTGACTCGATGTAAGCTCAACTTAACTCAGTCCAACATAAACTAAACTCAACTCAGTCAAACATTGTCCTAAATTGACTCGATCAATGTGGGCTCTAGTTTGGACTTGACTCGACATTGACTCAATTTGATCTAACTTGTGCTAATCCTTGTTTCGTTTGGTTAACCATGACTTGGTTCAGGCCTTATTCAGTCTGATCTAAATCCATCCATCTTGACCTAAATTGTACTTGATTTGACATGGATCCATGTTTGACTCGACTTTGTCTATATGAATTTGAATTAAGCAAATCTTTTTGTGTATATCTTTTAATTACTTTTTATTTTCAGTTTAAATAAGAATTTTTACTTTAAAAAATATTTCATAAGTTAATCTTTACTCATTGGATTTTTATTAGTATTTTGCCACTTAAATTTTTTGATATATAAACCTTTTTATCTTGTAGGCCTTTTTAGTTATGACTATATATATATATATATATATATATATATATATATATATATATATATATATATATATATATTTTTTTTTTATTTATT
>Ga0099824_1000820_pt1 | contig 40680 bp, 16 predicted proteins | sample SiratrowhiteBW_FD_76837 | JGI IMG/M metagenome (GOLD analysis project Ga0099824, IMG submission 76837) | Root nodule microbial communities of legume samples collected from California, USA - Siratro white BW | ecosystem: Host-associated > Plants > Roots > Nodule | place: USA: California... | reverse complement strand
TATATATATATATATATATATATATATATATATATATATATATATATATATATATATATAATCCAAACACATCATATAAGAGATCAAATATTTTAGTTTGACAAAGAGAAATACTTTTTAAAATAACTCAAAAGTTAAAGATTACCAGCAAAGTTTGACTTACAATACATAGATTTGAACATATTTTTACAATTAAAAACTAACAAAGGACAAATTTTGATGTCTGAATAACTCTAACCGTCACAACTATTATCCATATAAGTATGAAACTTAATATTCAAAGACAGGATTAAAAGTGAAACTTATTCAAATCAAAAGTCTAACGGCTAGGAATCTCTGCCTGTGATTTTCTTTCGTCGTATGATGACAAATAGAGATAAAAGTTTAGAAAAAAATGTAGGTAAAACTAAAAAAAGAAGCTATTTTAGATATATGATGTTTAAGTTAAAATAAACCTTATTGATTGAAAATTTTATTTATATAAACATTTTTATTACAATAATAAATTATTCAGTTATTATTTTAAATTATATAATTTATATTCTAAGAATATTTATTGAATCTTATCATACATGCTTAACTAAATGTTTGAAAATATAACATCTAACTTGAAAAACCCATGACAAGTAATAAAACAAATATAATTTAGGCAATAACCTTTTTTACATATATTAAACTCATTTAAATAAAACCTTATTCAACCTAGCTTGATTTGAGCTGATAATTACTTGAGCTTTTTATTGTGGAGGACTTTATTTATTACATAAAAGCATAACAAAATAATATATGAAGAGTTAACAAATCTTTATTACTTTTAATTGACTAGAGATGTTTAACAAAAACAGATGAAATATTTTAATTACATTTATTTTCAAAACGTTTTTTTACGTTTAGTACTAGTTTTATGTATTAAATAAAAGCATGAAAAATTACTAATATATGGAGAGTTAATAAATATTTATTAATTTTAATTTTAATTTAATTTATTAGAAATGTTTAATGGAAAAACATATGAAATGTAAGTTACATTTTTTTTTTCAACACCGTTTTCCGTTTACTTCTTATTTTATTAAATATTATTTATCTTAGGATCATTTTGAGATTTTTCTTAACGAATTCTAGAAATAAAATAAAATATTTTTCTATTAAGTTAAAACTATATTATAAATTAATTAATTTGTTGGGTCTCTTTATTATTATTTTTATTTTTATTCTTTAACTATAAACTTTTAAAATATTCCATTTTTTATATTTATTTTAAATTTTTTATAATCAATTTTTTCCAAATTTTCTTTAGTATCAAATTGAGCCATACGCACAACAGCTAAAAACTAACATGCTCGTTTTATTACCTAATGTTGCATCAAAATTATCTATGTACTAGTCCAAATATTTACGAATAAAAGCTTCATGTCTTGGTCCAAAAATTCAAGAATAAAAAATTAAGAGACACATATTCATGTTTAATTTTCAATTGTAATCCAGAAGTCACTGCTACCCGAAAGGTTAATCACGTAATTTGGTTTGCGAGATATTGTTTGAAAAGACAAAAAATCAATTACTCTTGAATCAACACTTGGCTACTACATTTAATTTTTCAGTTGACCATATAAAGTCAACAATGGTGACCTATTCATTGGACTGTTTGATTAGTATTAAAATAGAGTTGAATTCAGTTATTTTCAAAAATATATTAAGAAAGTAACTTCGTTGAAAAATATAGAATTATTTTATTTTTATGTAAGAAACTGTAATTTATATTACTCTGACCAAATTCAACTTGTTCGGTTATCGATAAAATTAAAAACGAAAAAAAAAAGTTGCATTAGATCAACGTGTACGCGTGTGCTGATTAATTTTTAGATTGTCTTATTTCATTTTTAAACACGTTATATCCAGTTTAACAGCCTGAACTCATGTCACTTATATTTTTAGAAACAATTCTTACTTAAAGAATAACTATTGACTTAAATTTTCTTGGCGTTTTCTTTTTCTTAGAAGCAAGTTATATAAAATGTAATTTCATCAAATTTCTTGATAAATAAAATGAGTTAAAGAAAACGTAAAAGGTGCTTTCAAATAAACTAATGTTAAGAAATTACATTTTTTTTTCTTTTATTTTAAATCTTAAATCAAATATATATCACCACAAATTTGATTAACATCTAACACTTATATTATTTAATTACAAAAATAGTTATGTAATATCATATTTATAAACTTACATACATTTTTTTTTAAATTTGGTGTCTTAATATATATAATTTAAACCAATAGAAAATAAGAGTATCTATTTTCAAGAATGAGTCAAGGTACTTAATATTGTAAACTATAATTTTATTCAGCCTATCCACCTAAATATATAACTTATCTTATTATGTACACATGTAACCGGTTCAATTTAACCACGTTATTTTTAGTATTTAAATATAACTATTTTCACAATCTTAATATTAAATGTAATTCACATAATTCATAAAATATTCAATCAATTAAAATATTTGTATAACCCCATTGAAGTTCAATAAATCAGGTTGGAACCATAAAAATTAAATTAGAAAAATCATAAAATTACTTTAAACATGCTCTTAAACTCAAATTATAATCTACAATAACTTCTTCCCTTTAATATATGGCTTCATTTTCAATGAGTTGTATGTGACAGGCTAATTACACCTAGTCAATATCTAGGAGGTTGCAACAATGAATTCCCAATGTGGACTTTAGAAAATAATAATAATATCCATCCAACATAAATGCCATTTACTTGAACGTTAGCAATAGCAAGCCACTTGCGAAAAGGGAATTAGTAAGCAGAATTGAAAGACAGTTCAATCAATGACCAACGGTTAATGTGTCCATTCGAAGGAACCAAATGCTATTCCAGAGAGATTATCCACTTTCCCACTTTGCCCTTTTCAAATCTGAATTCAAATAAATCATGCTCTGGGCAAAAAATATTATCTTTTACAGTCAACTTTTATATATTCATCGTGTCCAATATCCCTTGAAGGAGTGGTTCAGATGATGGGCAAGTGAATTGCACAATACAGTCACGGTTGCAACTCAGAGAATAAGAATATTGTGCAAAAATAGTAGGAATATATTGAGGGATTATAAGGTTTTTTTTTTTTATTGAAATTGAATATGAAAAATGGAATTGAACTAACTTTTAAAAGCAATTATTGCAGGGTATTAATGAGTTGGGAAATGAAATATAAAGAAGAATTTGGGTAAGAGGTGATGTCTGGTGCAGGCAGAGGATGCAGCTCAACCTTCCCCAGTTCACAACTCAAACTTGTGGGCCCTCTGGTGCAAATTTCTTCATTGGTTTAACCAATTTTAATTTGAAAAACTAACCAAAGAGTGGAACAATAAAAACTTAAAATTTCAAATTCGTCGCCTGAGAGATTCGAACTCTCGCGGGGAAACCCCATGTACTTAGCAGGCACACGCCTTAACCACTCGGCCAAAGCGACAATTTGCTTTTACCATTTCAATTACGCTATTTATAAATAAACATATTGTGAGCGTGTTTAAGAATTAAAAGAGTTGATGCAGAATAAAAGTTATAATTATATTAATTAAATGACGTGTTATATTTTGGTATAATGGGTATGCCAAACTTTTACAGTGGAAAGACAAATTTTAATTCTATGATATAATCATTTAAGAATTTGAAAGAATTTTGTATATCATCTGGGATATATTTGTATTTATTCGAAATGAATCAATTATTTGTATCAGAACCGTTTCGGATGGCTGAAAGTCATGTCAAGCTTTCTTTACTGATAATTGGCTCTTAAATTTATTATAAACTTATAAGCAACATTAATGAAAAAAAATAAGAGAAGATCTGTAAGTTAAAATTAATTTATAAAAATTCTGTCATAATTTTTTTAATTTCTGTACAAGTTAACTTTAACTTGTAAAAATGATTTGTGTTATCATGACAAGTTTGGTATAAATTATGTGAAAACACAGATTATCAAAGTAGATTCAAATATGGTTTTTTTCCTAAACAGGGATAATTCAGTTAAGTATAATTTTTTTTTTTACCTAGACAAATCGTGCATAATATCAACATGAATAAATCATGCCATTTTAATTAAACAGTAAAATTGTGTCAAACATATACAATTTCCTTGTAAATGTAGAAATGTCATGAGCAAGCAGATTTCATTGATTCTATTCTTTCAGAAATTATTAAATGTCATTTGTTTTTATTTGAACCAAACTTATTTTTCACATATTATCCCATTTTTTTTCTCAAATGGTTGAATTTATTGTAGTTTAGGGTTAATTTTAAAACTATTTCATTTATTTTCTCTCACCTTCTATGTTATAGAATGCTTGTGTTTGGTTTGATAACAATAAGGGAATGATCTTATTTTTTACTAAAGCAAGATTCAATTTGAAAGAAACAACTTTAAAATTTTATTGTTTCTTATGTTGTCAGGTTGTATGAAGTTTGGGAAAAAGAATACTCCTTCAGCACATACCTCTACATCTTTTAGTGTAACTGTAATTAACATATACCTTTTAAATAAATTATATATTAAGAGTTTGTAATTATATTTTCATTTAAACAATATGAAAAATAATAATTCAATATTAATAATATATCCTTTATGATGACAAGTAAATAACCTTTTAACTGAAAAAAAAAGTCCATTTTCATTGTGTTAATCAAGCATATTTGCATCCCTATTAATTTATTTCAGAAAATTAGATGGACTCAATGAGAAAGGTTTTCATGAGTCAACAAGGAGGCACAGATTCTCAGCTGTGTGTAAGGTTTCCATGTGCATGCACTGTAATATAACCATTGTTGACCAATGTAACCCTGATTCAATAAAGCACATTGCAGTCTTCGAAGTTAAATGAAAGTGAAAAAGATCACAGAGCCAATGCATGTCCAAGCAATGCAGAAATCTTGATGATATCGATAAAAATGGACAGAGCCATTAATGCATGTTCAAGCAATGTAGAAATCCTAATGAAATCGACAAAAGTGCACAGAGCCAATGCATGTCCAAACAATGTAGAAAGCTTAATGAAATTTGTGACATGAAATTTTCATATTCAGAAAGAAAATTATTTGTCACGTGAAATTTTCATATTCACAAAGGAAATTATGTCTTATTAGCATGATTTTTTTAATTAAAATTGTGTCTAATTAATATAGTTTTTTAATGTTAATATCATGTCTTATCAATATAATTTGTTCATTTTGATAAATAAAACTTTTTTATTTCTATTTTAACTAATAACCTGTATGGGAAAAACCTCCAAATATGCACTTAAAAGATCAACTGATACTACAATAATGCTCAAATCCATAATCAAGATTGTGGGTGACTTCTGGGAAATCAGCTTCAATCCTAGTGAAAAAAAACCTAGAAAAATATTGGGAAGTACATCAAAGTTAGAGTAACAGTACAATAATATTCAATGAGTACATGAGTACTTATAAGATACTTTTGACCATTAATATTAAAATATAGAGTTGCTTAAATTTAGCAAAGACCTTTTAATATAAATCCTAAAACACAAGTTCATTAAGATTAAAGAAATTTATTTATTTATGTAAATAACTTTTAAAATTTTATGAAGTTCATACACGTAAAAAATTCATTAATCCAAGAAACTTTTGAAAGTATCTATTATTAGAAATATTCAAAGATTTTATAAAATTCCTCAATGAAATTTTATTTTACTTCAAGTAATTTTCATCATGTTATATCATTTTTATTTTTTTAAAATTTATTAGATTTGATAAAGATAAATTTTAAATAGATAAAAATAAAATTTTAATAAGTTTCTATAAATAGATTACATATGCTTAAATTTCATTTTTTTTTAAATTTTTTTCGTTCTAAACTCTCTTTTATTAGAGAATGTTTTTACTTATATCAAATAGACCTCAAATTCAAAAGAAATTACCAAATTAAGAAATGAATTATGTAAAAAAAAATTACTCTTTTTCGTCAACTGGCAGTGCTGTTAGCCGTAGCTTTCATAACTCGGGAACAAACGCATACGCCCAAAATCGACGACGCGTAACCGAGAAATTTGTTTCAAATAGACAAATGATGTCAAAGTTTCAAACTACACTTTCTAGAACTTTGGTCTGACCGTTTTTTCTTTTGGTTTTTCAAATCACTGCTTCAAATCTATTCACATTTTACCAGCTCTAATGAAAACTATATCCTCATCATCATGGTACCAAAATGATTTGACGTGAATTTAACCTAAAATGTCTACGTGAAAAGTATACTCAAACCCAAACCTAGCTACATATGAAAGATTATGGCAATACATTAGTGTTTGAAATATGATACGATATTCATGTTAAATCAAATCAACAAGGTGAAAGCAATGACACTTGCTTCAATTGAATGCGGACATGTAAAGCCAATCACAAATCAAAACATGTTACTTATAGGAGGGTTGCATTTGTTTGCGTCCTAACTTTATTTATATTTTGACATTTTAATTTAAATAAATTAGTAGAATAGCTCATTAATCCTTTACATATTTACTAATTTTTTTCTTAATATATTCACTATTATTAAAAAAGTAAATAATAAACTACGTGACAAACCTCGTCAATAATGAAAGTTTAAATATGAACAGTTTGAAAAGAAACACAATTTTACACGGCTCGTGCGAGACTTCTTCTGCGGACATCAGTTGATGTTTCGTTTTCACACATGAAAGATAAGCATTGTCTAGGTGTTATTTTATTTAATAAAGTTTATTATCTCGAGTCAATTTAAATAACTTATATTATATTTTAATAATAACAAAAATAATCATAACAAAAGAAATAAATATGCTATTATCAATTATTTAATGTGAATAGACAAAATTATTTTTTTAATGTCAAATATCAAGAAATAAATTCACATAAATCTTAAAATAATGTCAAATAACATTTATATAAATGTAAAGTAATCATAAAAAAGAGTAAAAAGTTACAGATAATTGAATTCAATGACAACTATAATATATATTACTTTTATAAATGTTGAGAGAAAAAGTACCTTGGATATGAATGAATTTTTTGGATATTAAATGAGTTGAACCTTTGAGAGTGAGAGAATGAAAAATTGTATAACAAAAAGTGTTTTTTAAATGAAATAAAATTAAGAAATAAAAATAGAATTGACCACTTTATATTTTGTCACTCCAAAAATTTGTGTTACAACTATTCATTATACTTTCAAAAGTTGGGATGGATATTTTAAACCCGTCCCATTTGTCTAAAAGATTAATGTTGATTAATTTACTAAATGGATTGACACAAACTCTTATAAGATACAAAAATTCTTCAAAAGAATATAATCCATGACACAAACTTCATCATTTGATTGTCCCTAATAATTGTCAACAATTTATTAATAAAGTGTTGAACAATTTGTCGAACAACTTAGTATAAAGCACAATGTGCCATCTTTTGAGCATCCATAAACAAATGATTAAGTAGAAACAACAAATAAACTTGTCCTAAACGAGCCTAAGTAGAAGCTCAATCAAGCAAAAGGTTCATGGGTCGAGGAGATATTAAGTATCCTCTCCGGATACTATTATACTTTGCAATCTTCTACCAAAAAGACAATGATGTTTTGAACGATGTATGAGTTTGATGTCATAATCTTAGCTAATTTAAGTTAAACATATTGGCGAAAATAACATTTTGACAAAGAAAGAAACAACACCAATTTATGAGTTAAGCTCAATCTCATTAATGAAATTTGAAAAAAAGCACATATCCATAAAAAAATCTACTAAAAATAGGATTATTTAATGTTAAGGCATACATTATATAAAATAAGCTTTCTACAAATGTGATCTTATATGGTTAAAGCTCAGGAAAACTCAACAATATTGAAGTGAGGGAAAACTAGTCCTAGTTGCAGACGACTTGAACAAGTTGTCAGTTTCTTGTCAAATAAAACCTATAAATTGGAAGAATTGCTTGATAAATTGATTATGAGGGTTTGGAAAGTAACACATTTAAATAATTATTATAGTTGGTTCATGATAGAATGATCTACTCTTTTTATTTCACTAGCTTTTTATCTCACAGGTTTTTTTTAATAACATGAATGAAGTCTGAACAACAAAAAATAAATTAATTAACTAAAATAAATAAATACTAAAACAAATAAATTAATTATGAAAGGATAAGAAATAATTGTCATTAATTATTTAAACCAAAAGAAAAAAATAAAAAACTATGAATATCCTACCTCTCCCATTCCTTTTTCAAACTTTTCTTCTCTCTCTAATATCTCCTATTTATCTCTTTGTATCAATCTATCTCTTTTATCATATCTCTTTACTATTTTTTTTCTTTACCATATCTGTTTTCTTTATCTTTTTCTTTTTTTTTCCTATCTACTATTTAGTCGTACAACTTATGATTTGGACATCAAAACTCAACTCTACAAGATCCATAATGAGAAAGTCTAAGTCCACGAAATAAAAAAAAATGAAGTCTAGGATCCAATTCAATCCTTAGGTGGACCCATGACTACAGGAAGACTTAGGAAGATCCAAGAAGCTGTGTAGTATAATGTGACCTATTTGTTGAAGACTCAACTATTATTAAAGACAACCATGTGGAGGAGACTAAACTGATTACATATCTAATAGGCTTAGAGAAGTAAGAAAAGGACTAATAAGGATTTAAATTTATTTTATTTATTTACTTTCAAATGAGACAAACTCATAACTTACATAAACATTTATAGGAATTTAGAAGGAGCAATGATACATTTTGCAAATTGGTGAAAGTAAATTTTTTGGGTTCTTGGGTGACACTGCTTATCCTTATTATCTATTTTACTTCAAATCCTAAGTTCCAATAAATTGAAATTCTAAGTTCCAATAAATTCAAATTCCTACCCCACACCCAATTTTTGAATCCCAATAGAGGGATTCACTCAAACTTATATCTTCTTATTGAAAGTTTAACAACAACAACAAAGTAAATGAGACTTATTTTATAATAATCTTAATTAATGTATGTTTTTATTAATTTTTTATTTATTTTGAACCACATATTGCTTTATTTTCTTTTTTCTTATACTTATATTATTTAATTTATTATATTAATACATCAATCTTTTTTTATATTTTTATTATTTAATTTATCTGTAATTACTCACTTATCTTTTTTATAAATTTATAATTATATCTTTCAAATTTTATCTTCAGTTACACACTAATCACCTTTATTTATATTTTATGGCTTTGGTTATATTTTATTTATATTTATGACATTTAATTTATTTTTAGTTACACATTAATTATTTTTATTAATTTATATCCCACTTGTTCTTTTTGTTAATATATTTTTGTATTTTATGTTCTTATTATTTAAATAATACTAATATATTGTCTTTTATTTTCAAATTGATATATGTTTTTGTTATTTTATGTGCCTATGATATATTGATGCATATCTAACTATTTATTTAAATTTCTTACATTAATTTTTATTTATTTTTTATTTTGTATTATATTAAACATCATCTTTTTTAATTCAAATAAATATATAAAATAATAAAAATAAAGTGAAAATAAATATTTTTTTATTGAATAAACTTGGATAAAAAAATTACATATATGTTTTTTTTATTTTATATTTTTCAGGTATTCTTTTTTATAGGATCGAGTGATACGTATATGAATTGAACTTTGAAAGATTTTGTAGTTTAGACCTTTAAAAATAGTTTTTGCAACTTGAATCTCAATGCTAAAGATATACGGTGCAGTGAAGAAATAAATTGATTTCAGGCACGAATGAATCAATTTATTTACTAGAAGAGAGAAAATTTCAAACAACACACACAGCAGATTCACAATCACACAGCAGCACCTTATGCAGATCAAATTCACACAGTTTCTAAAACAATACCACACTAAGAAATGAATCACACAAATTAACAAATTTGATTAAGAGCAAGGAAGAACATAATTACAAAATTTACTAGTTTGAAATACTTAACCTAACTCTATGTTAATTTCAGTCAATATTAACAGATCTGATAAAGTATCCTAAAACCAGTAGTTGATACAGACTTATTCAGAATGCAAATTCAATTTTCCAGTTATACTAACAACTCAGAACAAAAACACAAATTCTGCAATACCACACCAATTCAAATAGAGTTTCAATTGTAAAATCACAGATCCAGAATTTTATATGTAATACAAAATTTGGAAAAACCAATCTGTTAAGCAAAACTTCTTTGGCAACTAGAGCAGATTTGTCAGAACCAAAAACAAGTGTTATAAGGAACAAATTCAATTTTTAGCAAAACACTTAAACCAGTTTTGCCAAGATTACCAAGAATTAATTCAACTTTCAATTAAACTCAATGGACAGTGCAAGAAAAATACAGAATTGAAAGAGAAGAGTCAAGAATAACACAACATAATCAATTATACTGGTTTACCCTTCCTCAAGGGCTACGTCCATTCTCTTTTGTCCCTCAAGCAAAGAAAATTTCACTAACTTTAATCAATTGTTCAAACACAAACAATTACACAATTCTTACTCCCCGTAAGAATCAAACACCCACTGAATACACCCACTGAATTGAGCACCTACTTCCTGTAGTCTCCACTCAAATCAGCAATCAAACACAGGCTAAGACCTATAGCCTACAACAATACGCTATTTCAAATGTTTCACAAATTTACAATCAATTTACACAAATCTTGATATAGAAAGGGATCAAGAATGGTAAAGAAAAGACTCCCTGATTGGCGTGTAGAAGTTCAAGAACTTCAATAGCACAGTGTTACCCCAATTGATTTTTACCAAGAACCTTTCAATTGCCTAAAAGTGTTTTTCACAGTATTCTGTTGTATTGATTCTCAATTTTGTTTTTCGGTTAGTGGCGTATGTTAGAAACCTTGTTGTTTTTATAAACGAAAAAGCGCCAATTCTGTTTTTAAAAAACAGTTATTTCAGTTCTGCCAGACATCGAATAACTTGATTTCATGAATACTGGAATCGCTTTATTTTTGCCCAGTGCAGAATTTAAAAACCAGTTTGAACCAAAACTTTGCAAACTATTTTTGTTTAGATTTTTTAATCACTTTTAGACCATTGTGCTATTGGACTTCTCCTCAATTATGCATAGGTTCTTTGCCAATCAAGCTCACACCTACTCATACTAGACCAAGACCTAAACCACATCCAATTGTTTGCTTGCTTTGTTTCGTTGGGCTAGTCTTGCATGACTTCATCAAATCTTTAGTCTTGTGAGAGTACTAACAGTATAGATTACTGGATAAGAGAAATATGATGTATCTTAATAGTCATTGTATATTTGTGATCCTTAAAATATCAAAGAGTTGAAAAAGAGCCTTAGGTTTTCTTGTAATGAGTGAAGAACATGGTAATGCATGAGTGTTTGTGTTTGAGAAGTCAAAGTTTAGTATACTCTCCAAGATGAAAGACAGGGTCCAAGGAAGTATTCAATAAGTAAATAAATATTTATATAATTCACAACAACGCTATGAATTAAGCTATTCATAAATTAATATTCAGCATCACCATACTTAAGTAGTGAATATATATCTTCTTTTTGGGTTGGAAATGATTAATATTTTTGAGAAAAAATAATTATGATTGTACCACTATTTTTATTTTTTAATGAAAAATACTCAACCACTTAATAACTTTTCAAGTAACTTTTAATGTTCATAATAGATTATTAGAAGTGGAATATAGATCCATATCTTTAATAAGGTGGAATTGAATATTATAGTTATAGGTCAAATTTTAATTCTTATTTTCTGTATTATTATATATTAAGTTTATTAAAATTAGCAAAGACTTTACTTTTTTTGTTTTTATATTTTTCTTTCATATATACTTTTGATACGAGTAGAAGTAGAACCTATCTAATAAGAGTTATTCGAGAAAATTTCAGAAGATTTTATATTGACTCACAAACAACTTAATTTTAGTATTTTTAAAAGATATAAATATATAAATAGTTATCTATTATGATGAAAATTTTTTATTAACATACAAAAACTTTATATTTTTTATAATATATTATGAATAAATATAAAAATGTAAAATACACATGTTTTTTTTTTTAAAAGAAAAACGCATACACACATACTTTCTATAAGAAGCACCCACATGCTTTGTATAAGAAGTGCACACACGTGCACATCTTATTAAATAATAATTATTAATTAAAGTATTAAGAAGTGTGTTTTTATGTTTGTTGGTTGAAGTATGATGATATTTATAATTAAATCCTTAATAAACATGTTTTAATCTTTATTGATTATAGTACTTAAAAGTGTGGTTAAAGTCCTAAGAATATATTCCAATCTTAAAGATTATTTAGTCAAATAATTGACTAAATAAGTTCTAAATGCCGGTACTTGTTATACATGTTTCTACCAAAGCAAGTATCATCATTTTCTTTTAATTATTATTTGTATTAACATTGGAGAGTTTTCTATCTATAGATTTTCATTCAGTACTTAAATGTTATCACTTTTTTTCAACAATTCATTTTATAAATCTCTACATTATGATAAAGCCTTCATATTTTTTAATATTTTTAATCTTTTTAACCAAGCAAATTCTATTTAAAGTTTTTTTATTTTTAAACCAGCTTGTTTTTTTCTATCAGTGTACTTTTATTTTGTCACCTACTTTATTTTAATGACAAGCTTCAATCTTATATTGTGTAATAATAAGTCTTTATGAACAACCTTTTTAATGAATTTATTAGATGCAATCTCACATGCACATTGATTGAAACACCTAACTAACCCTTGTGTTATGGTCCACAAGCAAAGCCCAAAAAGCCTAGGAAACTATTATTGTAAAAGATTGAATAGGAGTAGATGCCATCTCAACAATTATTATGAAACACTTAATATAATGAGAATTATTCTAACTTTCCTCAATTGGATCCAATGCCATTTATCCATTCATTCTAACTACATAATGGTTCAAATAGTAACATGGCCTTATTTAGTGATATATGAAGAGAAACTTTACCTGTATAGTAAAATAGAGATCATTGCTTCAGATTTTGTGTGTAAATACTAAATAAGGTATGTGGTGTTAAACTTACAGTTTGATCTATTCTCACTACATTTAATGTTTATCATAGAAATGTCAAATTTAAAGCTGTCATGTAAAAAGGGAAAGATATCATCTCAATTAGTGAGTTGCCAAGTAGAAATATGTGTGTGTGAGTTTAATTCCATATATACATGCTTCATCTCACCCTCTCCTGGAACAAGGTCTTCCATGATTCACTTTGGAGAAAAAAGTCTTGCATTTAATGATTTTTTTAATGGTGTGCTTCAAAAATAAAAGAAGTAATGATTCATGTATATAGACAGGACATTCATTGGGCCCAAAATTATGGTAGCCCATCATATGAAAACTGAAATTGGTCTACTAATGAAGAAGAGATGCTCTTTTACCTGTGACAGTTAAAGTGGGGAATGTTGTTCAGCAATAAAAAAGGGAAGAATGTTCTCCCTCAGTAGTCCAAAACAAAGTTCCTATGATATTACACTTAAAAAACACATTACACGCTCTCAACTCACCCCAAAACAACCAATGAAAACATTATTATAAGATAGGTACTGTAACAGTTTAATCCAGACAAACATATAGTATTGTTAACTAAAATATTCAATACATTAAAGTATATTCACATTTGACCATTTCTCAATTGTTTAAGGTAAAATAGTTATTGAATTGAAAAAAACGTATATAATTGTTGATACTAAATATTATACATTTTTTGGAAACTTTAAAAATGTAACTTTTTCGTACATTTTACATTTGTTTAGAAAGTAAGGTGTCGTTTATTCTCTTGCTACCTCCAAGAAGAACACGGACCTACATGTTAACAAGGGAAAAAGTGAAGAGTACCCTCCCTGTCATTTTTCTTTAGATCATTATAGACGAGGAAAATTCATTCATTAAAAACAGACACAGACTAAACATAGTAATAGTATTTTTATTTTCACTACCAACATAGAATGTGTAACGTACCCACCCAAGTCTTCTGAATAAACGTATCAGTTTCTAAAATCATGAACATTGAGCATGGAAGACACTTAATTCATTTTTTAAGATAATCGTAAGTACCAGTATTTCAGAAAGTCAACTAACCATTTATAATTATTTAAAAAAAAAAACAACCAAGAATTTACAGTTACACATAGTAAACTAAATTAAGGAAAAAAAAAAATCTAGATGGTTCTTACCATATTGGGACAACATGGGGCAAAGCAGAGGCGGTGAGTGACCCACTTGAACTGGCATTAATAAATAACCATAATAGCATTTGAACAGTGGTAAACTAGTAATAATAATAATAGTCCTATTATTAGTAGACGCAAAGAGCACATTGGTGTTTTTTTGGTCTTATGATGTGTGGGAGTTACTTTGGAAGTACAAAAGATTCTAACATCCTAATCCGGGGCCATTAATTGAATGTTGAGAAACAGTGTCCACGGAACCTGCAACGTTAGCACTAACATTTATATTTATCATCAAGGTAACGTTTTTGGAAATTATTTTAAAAAAAGAGAAAATAGTAAAAGGAAGAGAGAGTTGAGACGTTACTGTAGAATGATGCAAGGAGAGAAGGAAGTAGAAACGGCAAGTCCCGGAGGACAAGAGAAACGACAAACAGATCGCTGTGTCGCATATTCGCAATTGAATCCAAAACCATAAATCCATTTCAGACCCCAAAACTCATTTCAGTCTGATGCTTACGCTAATGTTTGTTGCCTTACTCACCTGCGGATTTTGATTTTCCCATTCTGCCCCTGCCGGGAATCTTCTGGTCCCGCCCCCGCTGCCATTGCCCTCGCCGTTTTTGGCGGAGGCTATCTATGTGTAGCAAGATTACAACGCTCTGGATCCTGTGTTCGGGGCTGGTCCTGGGTGCGGGATAAGGTCACTCAGTGGGAGAGAGCGATGCTGGTACCCGGGATTTTAGGGTTTCAGGGTTTCGTCTATGTGGTGTTGGCGTTGGGCTTTGTGGTCATTCGGCACTTGTGGAGGAATGCCGAGGCCAGAAGGGAGGAGTCCGTGATGATGATGCCGCCGGAGGATGCTGACGTGGCGGAAATGGAGGTTGCTGCGGCGGTTGCGCCGTCGCCGGTGGAGTACTCTCCGCCCGTTCCGGTGAATGTTTCTCGGTGGTACCAATGTGCGTTGTGTTATGAGCCTACCACCATGCGGTGTGCTCGCTGCAAGGCCGTGAGATATTGGTTCGTATTTCTTCTTCGTGATTATGTATTGGAACTGTTATGCTGTGTTATTGCTATTGAGTAGTTAGCCTCAGAGGTTGAAGAAATGGGTAGGGATCGTGGAGGGATTATTGGGTTGCCATTGATAAGGAAGCTTTTCTGATTGTTAGTGTTGGGGGGTTGATGAATTTTGTCATTTCGTGCTTTGGTTTGAAGGGGCATTCAGATTATACTTGTGTATTAGTTTGGAAAAAACTTTAATTGTTGGATGGGGACTTGAGTTCGATGTTATTGGTTACCTTGTATGTTGTCTTGTATTTAATTTGGCTTGTTTTCTCGCTTCTGTTTAAGTAATTTCATGAATGAATACTCGTTTAGAAGAGAGAAACCATGCCGATTCTACTTAATGATGTGAAAGCTATCCGCTTGTTTGGTATCTTGTTACCCAGCCATAGACATGCAGCATCAAGTACAATATGTTATTGTGAGCAATTTGACGTGAGTTTATAATAGAACGAGGGTCATCACAAGATCCAAACATGCACTATAGTTATTTGGTTTTCACTTATAATGACAAACCGCATCCCCATTGTTGGACCAAATATGCAATGAGGTGTTTGCATTGCCTCTGGAGTTAGGAGCTAGTGGTCTTTCTTTTCCTTTTGCTTGATGATAAAAAAAAAATAATGAATGTATCGAGGGGGGTTGCCTTTGTAGTGAGAAGTTTTACTAATGATTTGACGTAGCTGCGTTCCAGAATATCTGTATTTACTTTTGTCTGTGTCTCTTCTCGGTTCAGTGACATGTCTCTCAAGTAATCATTTCAGCCTCTTACTATATTACAATGGTTGTTATTCATTATCATAAGCATACTTTCTTGTAGTTCGGGTAAGTGTCAAATTAGTCACTGGAGGCAAGGCCACAAGGATGAATGTTGTCCTCCTACTACCACCATGGAGATCAATGATGAAAACATTTCTCACAGAGCGTCCGTGTCCAGATCTGAGTCTGGTCATCATGGTACTGGTTTTCTTTACAAGTGCCGTTATATTATTTCATGCACTTATGGTTTATAATTTGGTTAGATTTGCTGCAGAAATTAAAGGAATACATGCTGGTATCTCATCTTCCAATGACTCGTATTCCAGTCTTGATCCTTCCATTGGTGCAAGAAAATCATTTGATGATAACTGTTACATCAGATTTGCTAACCCTGTCTGCAATGATACTGCTGATACAAGTGTTGCTTCCGCTCATAACAAAGATTTGACAGTTAACATGAAATCTACTGTGAATACTGAAGTTAAGGATTCTAATGCAATTAAAAGAACCAAGACAAATCCTAGTAACACTAATGATGAGACTCGATTGAAATCAAAATTTCCCAAAACTAAATCTGATACATCTCATGATGAGGCAGCCAATTCTGGTAACCATGAACGCAGAAGAAAAGTTGCCATTCCTGAAAAATCAGTAACAGATACCTTTCAATGCAAAACTATGCCTTACTTGAGTGGTTCCAGTAAATATGCTGTAATTGATGATGTAGAAGAAGAATCACATTTGTCCAAATACAGAGAAGCGCGAAGATTGTCATCTAGTTCTCGTGATCGGCTATCCTCAACTACCAAGGGAGATTTTCTTTCACAGTCCAAGTCTGTGAAAACTGACAATTGTCATACTTTACCTACAAAAGCTAGTACTATTCCAAATCTGCCACAAAATGTTCGCAGTGGTTTGAAAACATCAATGCAGAAAGTTGTACAGCAGTTTAGAAGCTCAAAAGATTCAAGATCTGCTGAAAATGAGGTTGGGATATTTTGACCTATTTCTGTAGAGATAACTATTATTATTAGTGTTATACATAATAACTTTGTCTTTGTTGATTTTGAAATTGTGTATTTTTGGTAGATGGGCTTCCCTTATGAACTCTTTGTGGAACTTTACTCTTATGACAAGATGAAGTTATTCCCCTTTGGCCTTACAAACTGTGGGAACAGGTATTGTTGAGTTCCTTTTTACTTCTATTGATTGTTATTATATGTGATAGGCCATGTAACTGCTCTGCTGGAAGGGAGAAGGAAGGAAGAGTTTGTATTAGTTTGTTTTGGAGCCATTATGTTTCTTCATTTTTCTTTGGATACACTCGTGAGGCTCAGTCCTATAATTATGAGAATAGGATGTGTGGTAATTGAGAAGAAAGAAACTTTTGAGAAAATGTCAAGGAAACATTCTAGTTGCTAATGCTGGCTGGCTACTTTCATACTGATATCCAGTTCTTGTTTCTTTGTTCTGTTTCATGTAATTCAAGGAAAGCGCACCAGTGCTTGTTTGTGTAGCTTTTCTCTATTCAACATTTTTACCTTGCTAATTGAAATGCTTCATCTGCAGTTGTTACGCTAATGCTGTTCTCCAGTGCCTGGCATATACTCGGCCTTTGACTTCATATCTTTTTCAAGGGTTCCATTCAAAACGATGCAAGTTCCTCTTAATAATATCATCATGTTTTAGCCTGTCCAATTATCAGGACCCTGTAATTAATTAAATATTCATAATGCTTTCACTAGGTCAAAAGAAGGGATGGTGTTTTACATGTGAGTTTGAATATCTAATTCAGAAGGCAAAAGAAGGGATTTCTCCACTTTCACCAATTGGGATATTATCTAAGATACACAAGATTGGAAGCCATCTTGGGCATGGGAGGGAAGAAGATGCACATGAGTTCTTAAGGTGAGGCAAATAATTGCTTAAGCTGCGAACCGTTGTGAATTTATACCTCAAGTTTTCTACACGATTAATTGCTCAACTGGGCAGGTGTGCAGTTGATACAATGCAATCTGTTTGCCTCAAGGAAGCCAGTGTTTCAAGTCCATTGGCAGAAGAAACAACTCTCGTTGGTTACACCTTTGGAGGTTATCTTCGATCTAAGGTTGTTACTACTAAAAAAAATCTATTTTTTTATTAGGTTGACATGTTTCAACTTTTACAGAGTTGTAAGAAGATAGTTTTCTTAAAAATTAAAATATATTTGATGCAAATTGCAGATAAAGTGCTTACGATGCCTGGGGAAATCTGAGAGGTACGAGAGAATGATGGATCTTACTGTTGAAATTGATGGTGATATTGGAACTTTGGAGGAGGCTCTGGGACAATTTACTGCACCTGAAATCTTGGATAAAGATAACAAGTATAATTGCAGCAGGTTTGTTAATATTTCCATTTTCACATTTATTCCAATTCCAGTCTAGCCTATAATTTTTAACTTACAATGTTCCTGTGCTTGCTTTTCTTTTTTCTCCTTTTCCGTATGGCTAAGTTTTGCGGCAATTTAAATTTGTTTCTTTTCCCTAATGGTACATCATAGATATTAAATTTGACTAGTATTAATTAATTTATGTTTTGCAGTTAAAATTCATGATAAAATCTTCAAGTCAGATTCTGAGTTTTTAACTAACGAGTTAAATTCCTAACTGAATGAGAAATTACTGTAGTTTTAATATGTAATGTAATTCGTCCATTTGGTGTACAAAGTGATAAACAAAGCTGTATGCAGATTCAGAAGTAATAGAAGGACAGGTCCTAAACCTGTTGGAAGGTTAAGTTTAGGATTTTATTGAGAGAACATTAAACTTCTTAAATCAATTAAAAATTGATCAGAAGCTGTAGAAATGTGCTAGCGTTTTTCTGTGAATACTATATGCATTATAGTATAGCCACCATTCTGAAGTTCTTTATATAGTATATATGATGAGTATTATATTCATATAAATTCTCAAAAAATGAGGCAGAGAATAATAATAATAATAATCTACAGAGAAAAAAGAGGCAGAGAAACCAGTTGCAAACAGAACACTGACAGAGTGTTAAACCAGTCGCTAGAGAAGGGAAACTAAACTAGTCAGTCTCCAAAGTGCTGGAGGGGATAGTTGTACACATAAGTGGTGGTTGAGTTGAGATAAAATGAAAAATGGCAGCCTTTTGATTGATTTTCAGGCTTCTATTTCACTAGTGAAAGTTTCTATACTGAACTGCCTTCTAAGGCAGTCCCTGTAGCAGCCAGGGTCTACCAGCTACTTGGCTGTGGCGCACCATTTAAAATCCTGAATCTACTAGTGGTGTTCTGGGCTTTTGTGAATCCTGTCAAATTGATAAACGACTCATCTTTAGATGGACTTTACAATCCTATGTGAAGGAATGCTATTCTTGCAAGAAAAATGAGAAGCTTCCACAACATACTTTGTGTAGTGTGTGAAAGAAGAATTCTGTGGGACCTTGTGGTTAGGCTTAACAATGAAGTAGTTTGTTTAATGAGTTTCTTGCATCAATTTAGGAACATATGAAGATTTTTTTGTTCAGCTAATTTGATTTCATTAAACGTATTCACTGATAGTCATGGTTTAAACTCAAGATTCTAACTAGAATTGGGTTGGGTGAACATTAGTTACTCAATTCATAAGATCCTCCATTCCTACCTAAAATGCAAAAGGTATACGTACATATGCATTTGAATAAAAAAACAGATATAAAGAAAATAACCACTAAATGACAGCATTAAACAAACTTAAATTGAAAAATCACAATCATAACAAGTCATAAAATCCAAATATAATTTTAGATTAGTCCAAAATTATTAAGACAATAAGGAAGGGAGCGGAGACTGAGAGTGAGATAAGGCACAGTGAATAATAGAAGGTAGAGACTAAGCAATATAAGAGACTGAGTGCAGAATCGGCTGTTTGCACTTTGTACAGCCAAAGGGTGGGCAGGGTGGTGGTGGCAGCACAGAGTGAAGATATGCGGTTGTAGTTGGCAGCACGAGAAAGAAGTTTGAGGGTTGTTGGTTGCAGATTAACTGTGACTGGGAGAGTCCAAGGGTGGATCACAAACAAAGAGAAAAAGGATATTAGGGATTTTTAAAACTTGGTCAAAGATATCCAATCCAGAATCTGGGAATAGAGATCCCATGAGTTCACAATTAAGAATCGTTGTTCCGCTGTGATCCTGCTTGCTGACAATTCCTATGAACAATTTACCACAACAGGGTCCAAGAGTGGAGTGGTTGCTGTTGGCAGCAAGAGAGAGAAGTTTGAGGGTTGTTGGTTGCAGATGATGAAATGAGAATGGGAGAGTCCTAGAGGGGATCCCAAATGAAGAGAAAAGGAACCTAGGGAATTTTAGAACTGTGTCAAAGGGATCTGACCTAGAGTTTGAGTATTTGTCTTGCTGGGAATTGACGGTCCTGTAAGTTTACACTGAAAATTGTGATCCCACTGTGGTTCTGCTTGCAGAGGATCCCTGTGAACAATCCTGCCCGCCATGGTCTAAGAGAGTCGCAGTTGCGGTTAGAAGCAGCAGACCTCTTCTCATAGGATCATACAATCAGAACTTACTAGTTTGTCAGAACTTTGGTACTGAGCACAATGCAAAGTCTGTCATCTGGATTTTCTTATTCCAGTTTTATGTAGACTGAAGTAGTGCTACAATGTCTTGCATTTTTTAGAGGGGCTATAAACTGCTATTTTGAGGGTTACTTTTCCTTTAGTGTGTAGAACGCAAACCCAATATTAAATCACTGAATTTGTTTCTTTCTTCTTATACAGGTGTAAAACATATGAGAAAGCGCGGAAGAAGTTGACTGTATTGGAGGCACCAAATATTCTTACAATTGTATTAAAACGATTCCAGGTACATCTCCAGTATTAATTTTGAAGTTTTACTTGTTATCTAGTTAGTTTGCTCTATAATGTTATTTTTCTTCTATATTTTGTATCTCATGTATATTCTGATGTCTACTTCGGCAGTCTGGTAACTTTGAGAAGTTGAACAAATCGGTTCAGTTCCCTGAGGTCCTGAATATGGCTCCGTATATGAGCGGAACAAAAGATAAATCTCCATTATACAGCCTGTATGCAGTGGTTGTCCATTTGGATATTATGAATGCAGCATTTTCAGGCCATTATGTCTGTTATGTGAAGAACATGCAGGGAGAATGGTTCAGGACTGATGACAGCAGGGTGACTTTTTTTATTCTGATTTACCTTTTCTGTGTCTGAATGTCTCCTTCTCCCCTCTGGCCCCACCTTCCACAAAAAAAATTAATTATGCAAATGATGCTATCGTTTGATTTTTGGCTTTGATTTTCATACGTGCTTACTTTTTCATATGACAAGAAAGCTACTCATGTCTCATCATCAATATAGGGAGAATCAATTTTAAAAAACTAAAATTAGGAAGAAATCCTGTTTTGTTTGTGTATTTATTTTTTTAGAAGTGGTTTTAACAGGATATTAGTCCCAGAGTCTTTATTTGGAAAAAATGCTTTGTGAGCAGCAACTTCCACAGTTCTTCTTGTAAATAATAAGTTTAAGTTTTAAATTTGAAGCATGGCCTACTACAAGGTTATAAGGGTTTTATCAATTGCTATAAGTTATTTATTAAAAGCACTTTTTTAATATTTGTTAAGTTTCAGAAGCATACTAGAATATTATAAATTCTTCTTTGTAAGTTATTACTGCCTTTTGTTTCTCAAATTTTAAGGAAATACCTAAACTTTTCTTGAAAAATATCTGTGAAAATACAATTTGAATTTTATTTCTTAAACTTCCGTTATTAATATTTGCGATGCTCATTTTGTGAAAGTGATGGCAATATCAATCTGCAAAATGTATTTATTAGGTGAATTTCTGTATGTAAACTGAGGATGCAATCTGTGTTTCTGTTTAGGTAGAACCTGTCGAATTGTCAAGAGTCTTATCAGAAAGGGCATACATGCTTCTTTATGCAAGGTAGTAGGCCTGTGAATGTTGATGTAAAATTTCTGGCTAGATATGTTTATCATTTCTGTATACTATTTCGGCATTAATAATATTATTGTTTCATACTAATTTTAAAAATCTTCAGGCACTCTCCTAAGCCACTGGGTTTAGTAAGTAGCAATGCAGTATCTTCTGCTGGAAAATTCAAGAGGAGGAACCTGGAAGCCATTCCTGCTACTTCTAAAACAAGATCAAATTCCATGGCTACAAGCGGTAATTCTCCCTACCTGCAGCTGAAGCATGGCAAGTACCCTAACTGGAATGACGTCGATGATTCGTTAAGCTATGATTTTGTACATCCAGAAGAATGGAGATTCCAGTATGGTGGAAGAAATACAATGGTGGATTCTTCGAGTGAAAGCTCACTTTTCAGCTCTTCAGATGCAAGTTCTTGTAGTACGGCAAGTATCAAGGACTCAGCCAGTTCCGCTGACTTCTCGGATTACCTATTTGGTGAGGTGGGACCCAATTGGTATAGCCACTATGGGGTTTCATCTAACATGGTGGCGTCTTCCTCATATAATAATTTGGATACAGATTTCTTTGTGGATAGTGGTGCAAGTAGAAGGCTCCGGCAGGACACAGAAGATAAAGCAGTTTTATATGCTAACAAAAACAAAAATCACAGTGGCAGTAGAGGAATTGACCTTAAAAGGTATATCACTGCTAACCATTATGACAAAAATTCTGGTGTACATGTGAGATGAACAAGTGGAGATGCATCAGCTCAAACGTTTTATTGAGTTTGAGCTGAGAATTAAGCAATCATCTTGGATGTTTTTGGTGTAGTGAAGAAAATCAGTATTTCGCTAATCCAAATAGAATGAGGATTCCTGTTCAATGTTCATTCTGTACAAGAATGATTTTATTTATTCATCAGTATATAGAACAACTATAAAAAATGATGAAACTAATAAAGAAAAATAAATTGAGTGATAATTCACCGATTATAATAAAATTTGTGCAGTTAATAATTTCTTAATAAGTATCCTGCATTGTGATTTGATTCCACGTTACTTCGTGGAGTTTCATGAGCTCTGTCTGTTGGCACATTACTTTTGTGATCTCTATGTATTTCTCTGGATTTCTTTCGCCATTCTACTAAGGTAATGGCGGCTAGTGATTGCTAACATGAGGCTGCTTGCGGCTAACCAACTAGTTTCAAAATACGAAAGCAATAACATGTTAATTTGTCACGTTATACATACTTCAGTCTTAAAGTGGTTGCCAGTGTTTTTGGAAATACTTCCATATCCGTTATCAAACACATTACACATTAACCCGACACATTATCATATACTTTATATAAAGAGTCGAACATGCCATTCATATACATACTAAATTGTAAAAGCTAAATTTTGCTTGCAAAAGGAGACAAAGTAATCCTTAAAAGTGAGAAAGCCATGAGTTTCACAAAGCTCCTAAAGTCATTCTCAAGACTATAAATATTGTTATTATTGGTCCTGTTATAGCTTCTAGCTGAGTCAAGATTCCCCCATCGTTAGAAGTCATAATGAAGAACACAGATTTACTGAGAAGAACGGCGCATCTTAAAGGCCGGCTTGTGCATGGCAATCTTCAAAGAGCTCTTGAGCATCCGCATACGATCATTTCCAAGACCCTGCACCCACAACACACTTCTGTTTCTCCCGCCCACACTCACTATCTCAGCCTTTACCACTTTGGTTTTCACTGACCCCATTGCCCTTGATATTGCGGACATGAGTCCCGGACTATCCTCGCAACTCAATGTGGCCTTCACCAGGCCCTCCTCATTATTACATTTTTCCAAGTTCAACCTGTCTGCCCCACTAGGAAACTTAACAACATCCTTTGATGAGTTGCCACAACTATCTTGTTCCAGTTTTGAAGCCTTTTTCTTCAGCTCCTTCACTTGCTTGATAGTCTCTGCCAACACTGATGCCTTGTCCTTCTGTTGGTTTCATAACAAAATCTAATTCACCATGCTTGTAAAAATAAATTCAAAATGACATAATTGTAATCTGACAACTTATGAATAGGCCCCTTAGCCTTTTAAAATATTTCTAAAATCTAAGGATTGCTAAACTGTTTGATACTTGTGTCTGACACATACCTTGATCAAGTTGGGGAGGATAGTTCGGAGGGTTTCATATTGACCATTGATTCTCATTCTACGTCTCTTCTCAGCTTCACTATGTTTCTTTGCAGCTACAACTTTGATCTCTGCATTTGATCTTTGCTTCAAGAAACTGGTTCTGTATGTCCTAGAGATGAATGGTTGCGGAAAGCCACCTCTTATCATTTGAGCTTCCGAGTTATAGTAACTTCGAAAATGTTGCATGCCCTGTACTAACTATTTTAGTAAAGCACAAGAAAGAAAACATATTTTAATTTAACTACAAACCATTTTGAACATGTAATAACTTTGTTACCTGTCGAAGGAAAACCATGGAATTTGACTGATTTGCCTCCTATGGAAGATTGTATGCAGAAAGAGGCAAGAAAACAAGGAATATTGCTACATGTTTTGCCTTTGGTAACAACTTTCTTATAGGAGAATGGATCTTCTTTAATGACTTCAAATGAAGGGTGTAATGGCTTGTTAAAAATATATTTTTGCAATTTAATAAGATCATGCAAAAATTTCCTTCTAATAATAGCAAATTAGAAAATAATCAAAGCGTGATCAGAATTTAAAACAGGTATGATATAAAATTTAATTTTAAGATTCTTACTATCCCACTGTAATATCCGAGGATCTTTTTGAGTAAATTTATGGCCTTTTGCCAAGTATCCAAAAATTTTATACAGATTAGGGGAATATTTATTAGCATATTTTTAATTTAAATAATATAGTTTCAAAAAGTGTACTTCTAATAAATTATTTAAAAATTAAGGAAAAAATGCATATATTAATTATTTTAATTGAAAAAGTTACTAAGTTATGGTACCATTCTTTCAGTGTTCCTGTCATTCTGCAACAGAATTCTTCAATCACCTTGTAGGTGTCTGGTTCCTTCATCATCTTTGTGTCCAGCCATGTTCCAAACTCTATAAGACGAGCCCTCCATTTGTTGAGTGGTATGTCATCAAGAGTGAACCAGGGTCCTCCATTAACCTTGAAATTGCACCATTACATATTTTATACAATAAAAAATTTAATATTTATTTATTAATTACTATACTAATTTGTTATTTAGGGCATTAGTTTAGTATATAATCAGAGATCAGCACTTATCTTTACTACATAATGTTTTACAGCTTTAGAACCTTATGACCAGTGGCGGAACCAAACGGGGTGGACAGGTGCATATTTTCATTTTCATAAAATTATAATTAAATTTTTAATTTGTACCTTTAAATTTATATATTAACTCCACTATTAAGTGAGAAATCTATATATTAATATAATAAATTACAAATATATATATATATATATATATATATATATATATATATTATGATTATAATATTCATTATTTTTAGTATATCATTCACTAGCTATGACAGTGGTAACTTTATTTGCAGCGTTGTATGGGACTTGATGACTATTCTTGCAAGTGAAAAAGTATAATTGAATTGGATCAAGTTTAAATTAAGTTTGTTTAAACAAATTAAGTTGAAATGCTATCTTATTATTAAATTGTAAATAATAAAATTTAGTTAAAGATTAATTTATAATTATCATAAAATATTTACGAATCAATTTACAGTATTGTAATGGTTAATAGAATTATAAAATATTTAGAAAATTAACTAAAATTTTATTTAATGTCGTATTGAAATAAATCCACTTTATCTTCGGTCTTAATTAACTTTATGTTATTTATTTTGTAAAAAATATTTAAAGTTAATTAAAATTTTATTTTAATGTTATAATGTTTTAAACTCACTTTTAACTTGAATTGTAATTGTCTTTGGACTTTTCCATACTCACAATTTTATTCTACCTACTCAATTAATGTGTAAATAATAAGAAACTTATTGTAATAATAAGTTAATCCCTAAGCCCTAATCAAGTTGAAGCCTTTATACATTTGTCATAACAAAACAGGGATTAATACAAAGCAAAATTAAGACACAATAATAGACCATATGTATTTCATTGACTTCCTGAACATATTATATTCAAACCCACAGTCACTAAGCAAATCTTCTATTGAACCATTTAACCAAAGGACCAACTCATGCTCATATTGTTGCATGAATCAGTTTAAATAAATCAAGAAAATGTACTTATTGTTGCAATAAAAGTTATAATAAAAAAAATTGTCCTTGTAAATAATAATATTTGAATGTAACTCATAAAAAAGGTTAAATAACTTCTATTTACTCATTATTTTTGTTTTAAATTCAATTATTTATTACTTAATTATAATTAAAAAATATTACACATTTTATAACAAAACTTAGTTAGTAAAAACATTTCTCTTATTTTCCCTTCTCATATTAGTGTTTTTTTTTCTAATTCTACATTTCAATATCATATGCTATTTTTTTATATTAAATACTACATGTAATACACACTTATTAAATTTTTTACTATTTATTTTAAATATTAGTTCAACATTTTTTATTCAACAAATTATTTCAAGATTTTTGTTTTATTCAATAATATAAAAATGTGTTCACGCTTGCTAGTTCAACAACAACCAAGAAATCAAATAAACTGGACACAGTTTTAACAATAAAGAAGTCATTAAAACTGGACACAATTTTACTTAATTATGTCTGTCTTAGTTGATTTGCTTTACATTACAAATCATCTCTGTTTGGCACAATTTCTTTTTCTTTTTTCTAAATAAAATCGTGCTTAACTGTAAAAATTATGCCTAACTAACAGGATTTGCCAATCTCGTTTATTAAACTTTTTTTTTTTCTCTATTTGAAGTAGTATAATTGAGAAATTGCCCATCCTAGAAAAGATAACCTCCTTTATGTCATAGAAGAACATATTACAATAAGTTGAAGAAATTTTGCATTTATGATAATATTTATTAAAAATAAATTTCTCTTTTTTCTTATTTTCACTCTTTTACTTTTTTATATTTTTATTTATTTATTGTTAAATATGATATTCAGATTAAAACATTAAACTTTTTCCATATATGTTTTTAAAATTAATTATATATTACCATAATAAATTAATAATAGTTATAATAAAAATTTAATATTAATAATATCAGTATTCATATAACAAAAAATGTATTATTAATAATATTTATTACTTTTTTATAATAATAATAATAATAAAAATAAATAAATAAATAAAAATAATATTTTATAATGAAACTGGAATCATATAAAGAAATAGAACTTAATAATACTATAATTAATTTATTAAGTAATATGTTATAATATTATTGAGTAATAATTCTTTATATTATTTAGTTATTCTTAATAACATTGATAATAATACTAATATTTAAATAAATAATAATAATAATAATATTTTTATTATAATAATAATAATAATAATATTTTTTACATAAATTTTATTATTATAATTACTATAAATAATATATTATTATAAAAGTATTTATTAGCTTACTTAATATTTATAAAAAATATAAAAATTAATAATAATAATTTTATTATTATTAATATAATAATATTGTTAATTTTATTATTAAATTATTATAATTAATATATAATTAATTATTTTTAAATAATGTATTTAAGAAGTCTTAATATTTTAAGGTGCAAAATAAATAAATACGATTATAGAGAGTAAAAGAGACAAGTCAAGAAAATTCAACAAATAATTTATAACTCACTCCATCATATATCAAATGACAAAATAGCCCACGGTGGCATTGAGGAATTTCCCTTTTGCACCCAACCCCTTTCCGCCGTTCTTCTCCCCCTGTGACTTCACAGTGCTCTGTGCTAAGCGTTGTGGATTCCACGACGGAGAGAGAAGTCGGTAAACGAGATGCCCTCAATTTCTTGCACTAAGCTGACACTGTTCACCATTGCAGCAGTTACGGTTCAGTTCATCGGTCTCTCCATCTTCGTTTTTGGCTTTTTCCCCGTCAAACCACTTCTCACTGGCCACAGGTAACACTATAATAATATCATTCCATTTTCTTAACCAGCATTTTCCTCTTATTCATTACTCTACTTTCTTCTTTCGTCCCTAGTGGCTCGAAGAGTTTCCAACCACCGACCTGCGATATCGACGTCGCAAATCAGAGCGATGATTCTCTGCCTCCGGACCGCCTTAGGTTTTTGTATCAGGTTGTGGTGGTGAATGTGAATACGTATTCTCTTTGTTTCACTTTGACATTTAAATTATCACTTAAATATTAAGTTTACTTGTTACGAATGATCGTTTTGTTTGATTTCGCATCTCAGTATATGATATATTCATTCCGTTAGTAGTTTCTGTAAATTGGAGATCTGTTATGGTTGTTGTAGAGTGAGTGATTGATTTGATGTAATGCAATTCTCATTTCTGCTTCTATGTACTGATTGATTTAGAAAATGTTGTTTGTATAGGAAATATCTGAGGTTCCTCCTTTGTATGATCGACTTGTCTTAATGGTATGTACCTTTACCGGAAGCCGTTGAGGTCTAATTTAGTTGTTCACGTGTCTGGTTTTTCACAAGCTTCGGTCTATGGTTTTGCTGTAGGTTATTGATGGTCTTCCTGCGGAATTTGTGCTTGGCAAGAAGGGTCAGCCTCCTAGCAAGGCTTTTATGGAAGCTATGCCGTATACACAGTCATTGTTGGCAAATGGTACGGCTGTTGGATATCATGCTATAGCTGCTGCTCCAACTGTTACAATGCCTCGTTTGAAGGTTAGTGTCCTATCCTGTTTCCAAAGTGGAAGTAAGGAAGGATGACATGTGGTTAATTGATTTTCTTTCCTTTTTCTGACCTCTATTTATCATATATTTTATTTCTCTTTCCAGGCTATGGTTTCTGGAGCAATTGGGGGTTTCCTGGATGTGGCTTTCAACTTTAACACCCAGGCTTATTTAGAAGATAATCTTCTTGGTTAGTCGTATTATAATAGCAACCAATGTTGGAAAAAATCGACCATTTTTTTTTGTTAGTATTGATGTCACCATTAATTGCTTATTGCAGCACAGTTCTTTAAGATTGGTTGGAAAATGGTTATGCATGGTGATGATACATGGCTCAAGTTGTTTCCTGGTTTATTTGAAAGACATGATGGAGTCACCAGCTTTTTTGTAAGTATTTTTTTATTAGTATAAAATGAAAACATTTAATCTGACCTCTCAATCCATTAAGATTTCCCATTAATAATTTCTTATACCTCAGACAAGGACAAGGCAATGTGTTTCTTTACTTGGCATGTTGTTTCTATGCTTTTAAGTTTATATATAAAATATGATTGCTTTATTATTTTACATTGTTTTTCTGAATCTTCTTACTACTACAGGTTAAAGATACTGTACAAGTGGATCAAAATGTGTCTCGACATCTTGCTGATGAGCTTGGTAGAGATGATTGGAATCTTCTGGTAAATAATTGTGACCACTTCATAATTTGGTTGGTTTCCAGCTAATATTATTTGAATTTCCATTTTTTGATAATTTTGAATTTACAAACTTGAACATATTTTCTCTTCATCTTATCCTTTTTTTTTCAGTCAGTAGTATAGAACCTGAACGTTTTAACTCCCCTCCCTCTAACGTTTGCATGTTCTTTTCGTGGCCAAAGGATTAGCTGTTGCTTTATTGATGTCATGTTACTGATGAACATGTCTCATGTATGCTTTGGTGTATGGGTGTATTGGATTTCTATATAAGTTTCACTTTCTAGTGTGCATATGTTGTCTACCTTTCCAAGTGTGCTTCGGCATATTTCTGAGCTTTTTCACACATTCCAAAACTTGTTCACATCCCCTGGTTTCTCTTGGGAAAAAAATAACTATTTCCATACAAATGATTTTCTTGAAAAAGATTTCAATATGAATTTATTGAATGTGTTCGTAAATCTTTGAAGATTAAATAAGAAGAGACTGTCAGACTGCTGTGGTTCTTTTTGGAACTTTAACAGTTTGATTACATGGAGACAGTTTCCCTTCATTTCCTTCCATTCTAACCGTATATCACTAGTCTTGTTTAATAGATGCACTTCAGGTATCATTGCAATTTGATAACTGTGTCAACTTTACTGTTTTCTTACTATTATAACTAGTGCCAACTGCCAAGTGTTATCATGCTGTTAGATGGACTTAAATTAAAGCTTACAACAGTTAGAACTACCTTTTATTAACTGTAAGTTGGTTAGGTTGATTGGCTCTAATTATACATGGCAAGCACTTGTGATTTTATCAACTATAATTTAAGAGTTTGGTTTTGCTCCAGTTGTGTGATTGCACCTACTACGAAAATAAAAAGAAGTATATTTTTTGTGGTTCTATTTATCAATACTTACACCATATACTGCATTTTACTGGTTGCTCGATTATACTTACTTTGCTTTCTTCTCTGTTATCAACTGACTTCTTTCAACTCTTGACTTTTATGAATACACTGATGCACTAAATTGATGCGTTTCACTTTTTAGTGAAAGTTAAGTCTTAAGCTTCATTTGTAGTGTAAGGATTGCTCACTATTGTATGTTAACTAGTTTTACCATGTATCAAATGTGGATATTTTGTCTAGTTCGAAATTGCAGGATGCTTTATAATGAACATTTATATACATTTTACTACATTTATTATAGATACTTCATTATCTAGGCTTGGATCATGTTGGACATCTTGGTGGGCGCAACAGGTATCATCATTTTCTCTTCACTCTATACATGCAATATCATTCTGTTCTCTTAGCTTAACTTGGACATCTACTGTTTCAGTGTGTTAATGGCGTCTAAACTTGTTGAAATGGATGAAGTAGTGAAGACGATTCATATAAATACTTTGCAAAATCTAGAAGATGATCAAGGGAAGACACTTCTGGTTTGTGAAAACCCTTTTGTTGCTTGAATTGTGTAGTACAGAATTGATGACTTGTTTGTTGTGGTTTGGGCATTTCAAGACATTAACATTAATAGAGTTTGAGGTGGTGGAAATATTGATGGGAGGAATATCCATTGCAGCAGTGTTAATACTCAAACAAACTAACCATAAGAGAACTACAACTGTTACTAACTAGAGTTAGTAAGTGACTAAACTGAAAAGAAAAGGAAAAAAGTACGATCCACTTATATAGTAATACTATAATAAATATGAACATGATTATGAAGAAAGTTATTTCCATACAAACAAAGATGCATTATATACAAAAAAAGGAAGAAAATTTTAAAAGAAAACAATAAATGGGAAATTCCCAAAATTTTGTTGTATACTAAACATATCTATAGTTATTTTAATTTTCATTTGTAGTCATATACCTCTAGTGTTATTTATTCAGAAGTGTAGTTTATGTGTTCTATTTATCTTTCTGTGGCTATTATTTGTTAATTATTAATTAAATCTGTAAAGACGAAGTCCTTTCAAATTTAATTAATATTCTGCAAATGGATGTACAGGTTGTAGTCAGTGACCATGGAATGACTGAGAATGGTAATCATGGGGGTTCATCCTACGAGGAAACAGACTCTATAGCGCTGTTTATTGGGCCAAAAACCCATGCCTTCCACCATTCTTCATCCAATCATGACACAATTTTCCAGGTAATAACACTATAATCAATGTTTGTAGGCTGTAGCACACAGGAATAACCATTGTTGATAATTTTCCTTTGACTCTCACTGTATTTACCTTTGTTTGCAAGCCATGAAGGAATCTTCTTGCATTCAGTGCATTAGCCTACTTCTGTTGCCATGCATTCATATGTAATGAAACTCTCATATTTTTACACGATTTTCTCCTTCCCTGTTGAAACTTATTCTGCTATCTCACTATTAAATACCCTATACTTCTTGTTTTTCAATCTTGAACCTATCATGCCGTTTAACCAGAGTCAATGACAAAATACCATTTAACTAGAAATCATAGGTAGCAGTCAAATATGTATGCAATTTACATCTTATTACTGTGCAACAGGTTGATATTGCACCAACATTAGCTTTACTTTTTGGCGTGCCAATTCCAAAAAATAATATTGGTGTTTTGATCTCTCAAATGGTTGACTCTCTGACAGGTCAGTTCTCTTTCTGTCTATGCTTGTCTATTTATCAGAAGAATAAAGCAGGTGATATGACATTTTCTAATATGTGCTTTCATCAAGCAAATTATGCTTTTTAACTGTAAAATTATGTGATTTTATCCTTTTTGCTTCTTTGGGGAGTTAGATGACCAAAAGCTGAGGGCACTGCAGTTGAACTCATGGCAGTTGTTCAGATTACTTCAAGCACAATTGCCTGGTTTGTCCTGTAGAAATTTTCTCTGTGACACCTTCATCACTAATAGTGAACCCATAATCAGTGAATGTAAAGGTAGGGAGGAGAAGTTGTTTTGTTGCTTGTATTTAAATGCTGCTACTCTCCATGATGCTTGGAAGGCTAATTTATTCTCCAGGTACGAGACAAGTTTGTAGTGCTTAGATTTAATTTTTAATCAATTCCACTAGAAATATTTTTGAATATTTTTATTTGGAATTTGTTTTCTAGGTCTAATGGTACAGAAGGTTATAACAGCATTGTTGCTGCATATCACGAGTTTCTGAGTTCAGCAAGTGAGTGGCTATCACACAAAGCAACTGACGTATGTGTGATCTTCTTACTCAAAATTTCTTAATATTATTTGAGAGCATCAATAACTGTATTTCATGTTACTGATTTGTGTCTTTAAAGGCTCTCTCTTTCTGTTCTTTTTCATCACAATTGTGTTTGTGCAGAAACCAGTTAATTTACTTGTTCTTGGAGTTTCTGCTTTGATCATATCATGCTTGATACTTTTGGGACTTGTGTTTGTCATCCACAAAGAAATTCCTTCTTGGGAGATGCAAGATCATGAAAATTATGTGAAGCCATGGAAATTTGATGAGGTTTTTATTTTGTTTGGCATCCTGATCCTTGTCATCAGTATGGGATCTAGTTCCATGATTGAGGAAGAACATTATATTTGGAATTTCCTAGCATCTACAATTAACTTGTTATTTTTTCGTAAAGCAATGCAGTCTTTGGATCATAATAAAGCACATGATATTCTCAGTTCAACAAAGGAAAAAAGAAATATATCAGGATGCCAAATAAGTTCATTGTTCCTTATTCTTTTTACTGGAAGAATTTTGGGAGGCTGGCATCAAGGTGGTGTAAATTGGACTAATCTTCCTGACATTGCCAAGTGGCTTGAGCGGGCTGGCAGCCAATATATAAACTTGATTCGGATAGCATCATGTGCAACGGTCATCATTTTGGGCATATCTTTACTGTTCCTAGTGCAGTCTAAAACAAAAGTTTTGACAGTGATTGGGTTCAGCTTCCTAATGTCTGGTTTGTTGGTATTACAGCATTTTGTGAAACATCAGGACATCTCTGCCTCGTACAATAAGGATGCCAATTTATCAATACAAATATTCTATGCTGTTCTTGGAATCACCACTGTTGCAGTTGTATTGATTTTGCCATGGATTATGCCTATGCAAACTCCTGAAATATGCTCAGGGAAAAACATCTGCATGTCTGCTTCTGTTCCTGTTGAAATTCAGAACATGACACGCATTTTGGTATTGAAAGATTCCTTGTACATAGTTGGATGCTTGTACATAACTTTCTGGTGTCTTCTGCAGTTGTTGCTTCAACAATCCATCAACGCAATGCCTGTGTTGCTGCTCTTTATTCAATTCTTGGCCAGCATGCTTACTTTTTCTTCCAGCGGGTCATGTCATAAGCAGTGGGTTGAGGTTAGTTGCAAGATTTCATGGATAAATGTTGGATTTTATATTTTGATAGCACATTAGTTTTGTGTCCCAGACTGTGGTGCCAACTCTAAGTCATTATTGACCTGGATTCTAATATAGGGTAATTTAAGTTAGCTTTTTCTATATACCAATTATTGGGCTTAATAGGCATGCACTGTTAATATACAAGTTCTTACGTTGTCAACTAATAAAAAATCATGTTTTGCATGATTTTTAAAGTAGTTATTGTAAAAGTTAATAAACTTATTATATATGGTGATTTGTGATTAGAATATCGTAAAAATCTTTCACTATTGGAGCATATATTTTGTATTCTTAATTTTGTTGGTATAATGTTTATAGTTGGAATTGTGATTTTCAAGTTTTTTTTTTTTTTTTCAGAAATGTTGTGTACATATTTTACTTTACTTTCTACCAGAATTAAATGGTTCTAAACATATAAATTTGCTTCAGTTGAAACTTAAGTAATTGTACTATGACGAGGCCATGTTATATGTCCTTCCTCCTTCATCTCTAGCATTTCCTTTTAATGCATAATGAGTGTTTAAAATGCTGATACTGTGATTTTTTTTCTTTAGATTACTGCTCTGTACAATCTGGGAATGACAGGCCATTTTGCTCTTGGGAACAGTAATACACTAGCTACAATTGACGTAGCAGGAGCTTTTATTGTAATGTCTCCAATTTCTCTTTTTGTAATTATATAAAAAGAACATATGAGTTTCTACTTTACTTTTAGGATTTTAATTGTCCATAAATATCTATTTCCTCAACAAGATATTACCTTTCATTGGCAGGGAATTTCAAGTCACTCAACCTTCCTTTCAGGTCTTCTAATGTTCATCATTACATATGCATCCCCAATGTTATTCTTTCTGAGTATGGTGCTGTACATCTCTGTCAAGGCCACAATCTATCCACCGGTTATCAGGAACGGAAACTCTGGAGAAATTCTCAAGACTCTTCTTGGATTTCCTTGCTTAGTACCTCTGACCATAAATTCTGTTCTCTTGACTCTGTACACTATTGTCCTGCTGTTGATGAGGAATCACTTATTTATTTGGAGTGTTTTTTCTCCCAAGTGAGCCTTCCTTGAATCATATGTCTAGAAGTTGATGCATGAATTATTCACGGAGTTATCCCTTGTGATTTTTTGAATTTGAATTTATAGGGATCTGTTCTGATTTTCTGACCTTGTATTTTATAGATATCATATAACCCTGCAAAGTAACACTTTCAATTTGTTCAATTGTTCTGTAGGTACCTTTATGTTTGTGCTGCTACTGCATGTGTCTATATTGGCGCCATCATTGTAGTTGCTACCGTGATTCATACATACATCGTTCTTTTTTGGCTGAGAAAGAGTTTCTCCTTAAGCAAGGAGAAAGGTACGTGACAGTCATCTAAGTTAAGAACAAATTAGTATGAAACTGTCAAAAAGAAATTTTGACTCTTAACTAAGTAAACATTGCTTTTGCCTTTTCTTTTTTTGAGGGGGAGTGTAGTTATAATCTGATTGTTCACTATACCTGCTCCTGCATCTTTCTAATTAATATTTTACTGTAGAACTGTAAATCTATTGATGAGGATTGAAGGAGGATGTAACTGATTGGCATATTCTCACTCTTACACTCACTGACTAAGGTATGCATATCTTCATTGCAAAATGAGAAATCTAGAGAAGATCTAGAAGAAAATGCAAGATTTGATAGCTCTTTGGTGGGGCAATTAATCAGTTTTCAAAAGATTAAAAGGCTAGTTTGGTTTAGCTGAATCAAAGGGATAGGAAAATGGTCTCATGAGTCATTCAATTGAATAAATTAGTGTTATATATTAATTGCAAGAGCATGGGTATTTTTGTACATTAAAAGATCAAAGTGAAAATTTAACTTGGGATGAAACAAAAATAAAAAATTGAAATGAGGAATCAAAAGAAAATTTTGGTCTTTAAACATGAACTATTGTCTGGTTACAAGGATCGCATTAATGAACAAGTCGAGTGCTCCCGATCTGGTGGACAATCCAGAGTAAAAAAAGTAGTGAGTGCTTGAATGTGTGCATGTGAAATTGGTTTTGAATCATCACAATTTTATAAATTTGTATATTTAAGTAAATGTGAGATTAAGATAACATGATTTGTATCTGAATAACATACAGGAAATCGTTTTTCACATAAAATGTTACCTGGAAACGTAAAATTGATTTATGTAATTACTAAAATAGGTTTTATTGGCCATTTTTTTAAACATATTTCCTGTTGTTATCCATCATATGTGTGAGTGTATGTTGGCATATATATAATTGAAAATAAATAACTAGATTTCATCAACTTTGATGATAAATTAGTTATTTAATGTACACATCACACATAAGCTTTGGAAATAAAATTTATGTAGCTCTGGCTGAATCCAATTATTAAAGCAGTTTTTAACCTCCAACACTAACCAGTATTTTTAGAGGGTAAAAGGGTTAAGAAAATCATTCTTATAGAGACCATCTTGCTCACCAACCAAGTCCTTTACCTCATCCTCTAACTGGTTTATACTGTTTATTTTCCTCGTCATATCCATACTGTGAAATTTTTTATTTTTTTTATTTAATTATTGCCATCTTAAGTCCAGTGAGTTTTAGCTCGTTGCTTCCAATAATTGTCCTCTGACACCAATAAAACAACTAGACTATCTTTCAATTTAAATTTTGAAACAAACTCTGCATTTGAGTACCTCCAATTGCTTCTTGAGATTATTAATATCATCACGAAATGTCTTTAAACTTGGAAATTAAACTTGTGTTTGAGTGATAATACCACACCATTTAAATAATTTTTATGCAATTTTTATGCAGTCATGCATCTTCAAATCTAAACTTGCTATGCAAAAGTTTCAGAATAATTGAATTATGATATGAAATTGGATCTATCAAATTTAACAGTCTAGCATGATGGAATAATTCGAACCACGATCTTGACACTTGGGTTCTATCTACATTTTTTATCCCAAAGTAATTGAATTTGTGCCGTATCTTTTATGAGATTAAGATATTTGATCTTTTAGTGTGTAAGTGTACGTTGCATTGAAAATTGTAATGAAAAGGGAAAACAATACTAAGTAAAGATTTATTTACAAACTACGTTTTCTTGTTCAAGTAATTGAGTAAACAAGAGAGCAAAAAGTAAATAAATATGAATAGTAATATTTTATACTTTTATATTTTAGTTAATGATTAATTATATGAAATTGTAACACATATAGTAAATTTTATTTTCTATAATATATATATATATATATATATATATATATATATATATATCATAAATAATTAAAACAAAACAAATAAAGTTTATTAATTGAGGGAGAGTTAGAAGTCTCAGATCTTTGATATAATTTTTTTTAAATCAATATAAATTTATAAAAGAAAATATATAATTAAAAACTTGAAAATTAACCGTGATTTGTTGGGACAACTATTACTTTCTGATATCATATAAATGTGAAAGGAATTAACCAGAAAATCAACGTAAAAGAAGGAAAAATAAAATGAGAATCAAAATAAGGTGTTGTTCTGCATTAGAACAACACGCAAAATTGGCACAAAAAGGAATGAAACAGTATCACCGTTCGTACTAGGAAACTCCTAAGCACACTTCTGAACAGAGTCGAAAACGAAAGAGGAAAGAGAAAGAGTCGAGGACACAAATTATTTGTTTGTATGTGAAGAAGAGGAGAAGTTATTCTAGTGGTAGGCTTTTTTTTTTCACGATGATCCCACTAATCTCCAGCAATGATCCCATCAATCTCACAGTGTTCTAAATCTTAGAACAGTATGATTTTATTTTATTTTGAAGATACAGAAGAAGATAAAATACAGCCGGAATAGTATGATTTTATTTTGACTACTGTACCTACATCTATGAAGTCATGAGGATACTCATCCAAGTTTGTCATCAAAATCACCTATAATGCACCAAGGTAAATTATACATTAATAAAGTTGTCTCAATCAGTTAAAATCGTCCTTCCTTCAACTCCTTTTGGAACTAGAGAATCTCATAATTAATTCTTCATCATCCAACTTGGGTCATGAACCTCCACATCAATAAAATTCCTCGAAAAAAGAGTGATTTACCCCAGTTCCACCATCCTTCCACACTCCCCCATAAACAGATAGGGAATGATCAAAATGAATACTCCTATACACCATCAGTAGATCAGCTACCATGGTCCAATTTGGGGTGTCAAACTTTTTCATATTTTGATGACCGTTACAAAAGAAAAGTTTTGTCTCTCCATTTTCTCTAGAAAAACTAGTGCAGGTTTAAAGAGAACAAGAAAGACACTTGGTTTGGTCACTCGTCACCTGGTTATTACAATGTTAAAAAAAATCATTCTCAAAGTGGTCAAGTGGAGTTTTACCATTTCCTTACCTATTGCTAACTTAGTAACCGAAAGCTCTAAGGTATAAAGAAGTATTTCCTTTTCATGGTCAGCTTGTGTGCTCTAACATATTGGTAGGATAACTTGGTTGTAATGTTAGTGTGTTTAGATTTTTTAGACACTTTTTTGAAAAGTTAGAAGCCTATATGTTCATGGAACAATTTTTTAACTTCCGGAAGTTTCTAACATTGTTATGCTGCAAAAGTTTTCTCATATCTATGACAACTTGCCATTTGAATTGCTCTAAAGATGAGATTTATGTTGTGGTAGTATTTAGGATGAAATGAATATATTTTTACCTTTTAAATGCATGAGTATCTGTTCTCATTAATCTTTTTAATATCTTAGGTTAATCTCTAAAATATCAATGAAAAACATAAAAAACAAATTAATTGATCATAATCCATTATTTTGAGACCTTAAAACTTATTTAACTAATAAAAGTACAAATAATCAATTATTATAAGTGGATAATTGTCAGCAATAATGTATTTACTACAAACAAAACTAATGTAAGTGGTATATTATTTAACAATATTCGTTTTACAATCGATCCTCCCTATGAATCAGCTTTGGTTTCGTCCCATGTGCCTAATATTGCTTCCATAGTTTAAGCCAAAAGAATTGTTTCCAGTAGCCATGATGAGTTTTGTTTTGATGCATCCTAGTCTTTGTCCCACAATAAATAAACAATTATAAATGGGAGAAAACTTATGTAGATAATGTTTTTTTTTTAAATATTAAATATGCAAAACATGATAAGGTGCAAAATTATAAAAGTAAATTCTAAACATAAAAATTTAATAAGAGAAACGGTAAACTGTAGTCATTACATGAATTGCATGAATAGAAAGAAAAAACTGGCAAACGGATTTAAATTTAATTAATCAATGCTAATAGATAACAATTGGAAACAAAACAAAAACAGTAAAAAAAATCATAAAGAACAAAAACAAATCGGCATAAATTGACCAAAATACCCTCTCGTGCCAAAGCATTCCAAATATTTTGACCTGAACCCTTTGGTTCTCTCTCACTCACGACACTCACATTCCAAACAAACAAACAAACCCAATGGATCCCGTGAAAGGATCCGAACCCGAAAACCCAATCTCCACATGTCTTTCCATGCTCTTCCTCCGCCGCTTCTCCGACTGCGGCGACTTCGCTCGCCGCCTCCCTCCCACCGACGCCGTCGCACGAGTACTCGCCGTCGCGGACGTCCTCTCCGCTGCTGACTTCTACTCTGTTCTCCAGCTCCACCCATCCGACGGCGCCAACCGCGACCTCGTGCGGCGGCAGTACGCGAAGCTGGCGCTCCTCCTGGACCCGACGAGCCCTGACAAGTTCCCCTTTTCCGACGAGGCCCTCGCTCGTGTGCAGGCAGCCTGGCACGTGATCTCCCACCCCGAACGCCGCGCCCTCTACGACCGCGACCACCCAGTCCCCGTAATGGCGACGATTTGGAGCGCGTGCCCCTACTGCTGGAACCTCTTCGAGTACGAGAAGGGGTACCAGGATTGCGCGCTGGTGTGCCAGGTTTGCAGAAAGGTTTTCCAGGGCGTGGCAGTGCTACCGCCGACGATGGTGGGCGACGCAGTGGTGGAGGGGGAAGAGCTCCGGCAGTACTACTCGTGCAAGGCGAGTGTGCCCCTGAGGTATTACGAGGTGAAGGAGAAGATTAAGAGTAGCAACGTTTTTGGTGAACAAAATGCTGCATCGTTTGTGTACCTTTCTGATGATGATGATGATGATAATGAAGGGTTTGTGATGAGAAATGAAGGGTTGCAAGGGAATGGCGAGAAGCGGCGAATGAGGATGAAGACTGTGGCGAAGAAGGGTAGTAGGAAAACGACGAGGAGACCTCCTGATAGTGACTCCGATTTGGATTTTGATGATTTGGGTGAGAAAGATGATGAATTGGTGTTCACTGAAGGAGATGATGATGTCTTTGTTGGTGTGCGATCTCGAAACTGATGCATGCAGTAATGGTCATCAAATTTCTCTGCTTTCTTTCCTAATTCTTCCACCATCTTATGGTGCTTGTAGTTATAGTTTCATGCACAGATTATTTCTAAACAAACTAAAAAGGAAAATTAGAGAGTAGTTTTGATTTGGATTTTGGGAAATTTGGTAAAGAAGGATTGACATGTTCACATTTTTTCCATTTTTTTAGTGTTCCTTTTAATCCGATAGCCTTCTGAAATTTCGAACTACATTTCTGTTCTTTGAATGAATTGCTTTTTTTTTTTTTTTTTTCCTTTTTTTTAGAGTGTTTTTTGTGCAAGACTATTTGATTTTTTTTTTTTGGAGTTCGGAAGAGAC
>Ga0099824_1000819_pt1 | contig 40744 bp, 30 predicted proteins | sample SiratrowhiteBW_FD_76837 | JGI IMG/M metagenome (GOLD analysis project Ga0099824, IMG submission 76837) | Root nodule microbial communities of legume samples collected from California, USA - Siratro white BW | ecosystem: Host-associated > Plants > Roots > Nodule | place: USA: California... | reverse complement strand
AAAGAGATAACACTAAAAAAAAAACCTACGAATGTTTCTAGATGTTGGAAAAAAAAATAAAGCTCAAATAAAATCAAACAACGTGTGTTTCTCTTTTTTTTTTATATATATATATATATATATATATATATATATATATATATATATATATATATATATCATACTGAGAGGCATTCCGACTTGTTAAATCATATATATATATCATACTTATTGAGAGGCATTCCGACTTGTTAAATCATCCACTCACGTGTAATTACATGATCATCACAAAATTTTAAATCAAAAACAAACAACACATAACATAAAAGGGTAAGATAGAGGTTTAAATGAAAGATCAATAAGATTCATACAATTCTATCTCAACAAGCATAACATTCACAATCATTATTTAAGACTCTACTGACACACTCATGTAAACACTTTACTCTAATTCTAAAATATCATGCATTGAATCAGACTCATAGATTTGCACCTGTCATATAACTTCAAACTGTGAATTCACATAGCTTACCATTACTAAATCAATAATCTTGTATGATAAGGTTAGTTCCCCTGGAACTTTTCTGACCAGCTGTATTTCAACTCGCAGTCGCCCAATTCAAACTTCCTTTGACTCTCACTACTTAGTAATATTCATCCATTTGACTCCTATTACTAGTAGTGTCAGGATATTTCCTTGATGCAGATCCTTAGATAATCCACATCCTAACAACTTGGACACAAGTATCTGCTTTCTTGAAGATAAATCTAGATTACCACTCAACTTTATTTATACACCAATCAATATCATAATCTTATTTTACTTAAATATCAAACTCACTCAAGTCATAGAATCTCTTAGAACTTGATACCTTTTAACATGTTATCAATCATAGATTCAATCATTTCAAGTATACTTTAAAAAATATGTAGAACTATAAAGAGAAATGAATATCACATCATATATCAGATTCTATAGGAATAAGAATAAAACTCCAAAACAAGGTCGTGCTCGACCCACACAGTGGTGCCCAACACAATAAAAAATTGAGAGCAACCAGGGCTGGTTGCGCGTAGTGCCACATGACCTACGCCTGACATGGCCAAACCCAAGAGCACCATCTGGGATGCGCCCAACTTAGGGACTTGCACCTGGTGCCAGTCACACCTAGGAGCACCACTCTCAAATTGTGCCTGGTGCATCTGTATAATTTGAGTTTCTCTCATTTTGTTTCAAAATCACACTTTACCAATCTACACATTCCTCCTATCATTCAATCATCGTTAACCAAACAAATCTTCATTTGTTCAGATCACTGTTATTACTACTTAAACTCTATGAGTTCTCCTCATAAATCCCTAGATAACAAATCAATTTCATCCACTTTGTTTCCTTTAACATTTTAGGTCTACTTGTTAGTCAAAGCATTGTCAAGTTAAACAAAACCTCAACTCAACGGTTTCATCTCCAAATCACCTTATTCATGATTCAAGTTCATTCCCATTCATCAAATTAACAATTAACTATTTTTCTACCATGTACATATTAATATGTTATTTGATTTATAAAAGATCAAACCACTAAATTCTCATATCAATATCAAATTCAAACTAAATACATGAAATCAAATCAAATTCAAAATTCAAATCAACAACTAGTTCAGACCTACATGGAACTAGAACAATATAATAAATCATTTCTACACATAGGTCTCTTAACCTTAAGTGTTCTATGAAAGTAAATCAAGTATTTACAAAGGTAAACCACATAGCTCTCTTTACCTAAAAAGAGCAAAAATACTCCTAATTGGGTCTCACACCTAGAGATCACAAAGACAACTCTAACCTGCACCACAAAAGTCTTATTAACAATCAGACTACACTACTAAAATACTATCTAAATATACTAAAATACTAAAATACTAAATTAGCATAAACTCACTCTGAAACATCAAACATCACATGCAAATCACTATCTAAAAAAATACAGATACTTCAAACTAACTATAAGGGAAAAAAAATTAAACTTAAACTAAAAATTTGATTAAATAAAAGTGCTATGTTCCTTACTACAAATCTAATAAAAGTCAAAGAGTTAAAGAAAAGAAAAGGGAGATTAAGAGGGATAGTTTTTAAAAGATGATGGCTTTTGAAAAATAGACATAAATAACTTGATTTTATATATATATATATATATATATATAAGCTTTAAATTTAATTATAAAATATTGAAGTGTCATCTTTTTGTATACCACGTCTACTCGATGACTATTTTTTAGGTCATTACAATTATCATTCCTTACTTGTCTTCACATGAAAAATAATAACAGGTTTTAACTCTAGTCTTTATCGAAAAAATGTTGTTTAATATTTAAAATATTTATATTTTTCAATTAAGTCTTTGTTATCAATTTAAATAATTTATCTATTTGTTATCGATTTAAATAATCTACCTATTTGATTTTAAACAGGTTTAAAGCATATTACAACGAACTTGAAGGCATATTACAATGAAGTTGAACAAGTTCTGAATATCTGATTATCTTTACTAAACATTCTTGTTCTGTGTCTCTATAAGATTGATTTGATTTCTATTTTAATATTTAATTTAAAAAAAATAAACCAATATCATTTTTTATAAGAATAATTTAAATTTCAAAGTTTTAATTTTTGTCTGTTGTCTAAGTTTGTAATATTTTGTTTGACAGCTAGAACTTTAAAAATATAAATATTTTTTAGTAATTAACAGAAAAAAAAATTCAAGAAAAATCTGAATGAAAATACTCAATTTAATAAAAGTCTTAAAACTTAAATAAGTACCTTTTTTATATTTCATTTTTTATGTAATGAAGCATAATGATGTTGACAAAATCAAACAGCAAAATCTAATTATAAAAGTTGATTTTCAACAATTTTTAATAAAAACCAAGTTGAAAATATTTAAATTTAATTAAGTCATTAACAATTGAAAAATCAAAAATTAAATAAAACAATTAAAATCAAAGTCATAAAATTAAAAATTAAAAGACTAAAATTGAAGAACAATTATAAAAACAAAATTACAATTAAGTTTTCAAATTATAAGACTTTAAAACTAACACAAGATCAAAACCTTAAGCAAGTTCTAACTTTCCCTGCACATCTTGAAAATGAAATTATATACATATATCAAGTAAAAAAAACATTTGATCATGTTTTCCAGCCCTCCCCTTTCGTCGGTTTGCGTTATGATGACTCTATGGTGATGCTACTGGGGCTCGCTTGTCGTGCATCTCCCTTTAGCCTTTAGATAGCCGCTGTTCTAATTGGGCTTAGGCAGTTAGAATGTGAGAATAAAAAACTCAAGGAAGATAAAATACTACGTTACGAATGTCAATTTTCCATTCAAAGACCACCAAACTCCACCCTCAACCAAAAAAATTGGCTCCGCATTCCTCAAGTATTAGCATTTCCATATTGCAATTTAGATCAATTAATCTTCCAGGCAAAACATGCAATTAACGTAGATTTTGGAACAAATTGCAGCATAATTTGATTTCAATCAAATACAACACTTGATCAAGCATCACTAGATTTTAATCCAACATTCCTATCCATACAAATTATGTTCAAGTAATTCCAGAAACTAATGTTAAAATAGGCATATCTGGTCATGGTAGTTTTTAAATGAAAAACAAGAGAATGGTAGCTTTTTTCTGGTCCACATTAGTTACTTGTGGCTGTAGTTGTATCTATTTTCTAACCTTTACTTATATTCGTCAGAACTTCCATGCTTATTCTGCCAGGGCTGCGGCCCCGCTAGGTCCATCAACTCCAAAAAGTCTTGGGGTTCCCAAGACCGGAACATATCATCACCGCCTGTATAAAACATATCGCTTGTAGAAAATCCATTTTTCTGGCCACAGGAAAAACTGCCTTCACCCAGTCCAACCAAGCTGTCAAGGTCTCCTAGGTTCTCAAAAATCATATTTGGATCCAAACATGGTGCGCATTCAGCATTGTTCGCCTGATCAGGATCAACCTTCTGTCATCCCATAATGACAAAATTAGCATAAATAGAAGATGAAGCAAGTACAGAATAAACTGATTGTACATATTATAAGATTAAAATAACAAAATCTAATAAAAACGCCTAGAAATAAATTTATGAAATACAAAAATTATTTTACATTATATACTCCAACATCATGATTAGTAGCTTCAACTATTCAATACTAGTACCTTCCAGTTTTCTAATGTCAGTTGAACATTTTTGTGAGCCTCACTGGAAGCCTACAAGAATAAGCTAAAAAATTGCCAACTACCTGATTAAAACGTAATAAAAACTAAATCCCGACATCCCTGAACAAAATAGCAGGAAAGATTGCAATACTGTCTACTTCTTAGCTTATTTCTTTGGAAAAAAAAAAAAAAACAACTACCAATTTGCAACTCTTCTGAGAGGGACAGGAGAAGGGCAAATCCTCAAATGAATCAGTCAACTGGTGTACAGTAGACAAAAATAGAATGAAACAGGCAACAAGTGTAAAGGAACCCACAGCAGAATGTTATAAACCCACTAATTTCAAAAGATATCTACTAAGAACATGGTTATTTCTGACTCAGATAACTAGCAAGAACAAGATTATTTCTGAGTAGCTAACTGCAAAATGTAAAAGAGAAAATAACAATCATGTCTCGGGAAGAATCTGACACCATCCATTAAAAGAGAAACAATCATGCCAAGATTCCTAAGCAAATCCACAACTACAAATAACAAATAGATTTCTCACCTTAATTCCATTGTTTTCATTCACAGCCATTGTGTCACCCTCTTCTTTGAAACGATCTAGCAAAGATAAAATGTTATCATCATCTTGATGGTTTGGAGATGAAGCCGAAGGATGTGTTGTGCAAGAGGGCATCAATTCTGATTCAGATGATAAAGTGTCAACTAGATTGTTTGGAGCCGAAGCAAGTGGCAAGCAAGAGGGCACTTTTGATACACACGATACAGTGTCAACTTCACTGTTTGGAGCAATAGAAAATGCTGAGCAAGAGGGCATCAATTTTGATACACATGATACAGAGTCAACATCATAGCTTGTAGTAAAAGGAACTGCTGAACAAGAGGGTGTCAATTTTGATAGATCTGACACAGAATCAACTGCACAGTTTGGAGAAAAAGGTAGTGCTGAGCAAGAGGGCATCAATTCTGATACACATGATACAGAGTCAACTTGATTGTCAGGAGCAGCACGATATGCAGAGCAAGAGGGCATCAATTCTGATACACATGATACAGAGTCAACTTGATTGTCAGGAGCAGCACGATATGCTGAGCAAGAACGCATCAATTTTGATGCACGTGATACAGAGGTCAATCCAGCACATCCACTTGTAGAGGGATGGATGTCATTTGCAATAGAAATATGACTTTCACTGGGTTGTATAGGAACAGGTGTCGACACAGAAGCAACAGGTTCAGATTGCACAGAGTCAATTTCCTCATCTGTCTCCCAGTCTTTCTCATCATATGGTTTACCATATTGTGCACCATTCCTAGGACCAGGACCTTCCTTTTGGAATATCCTACAAATTACATAGGAGTCCTGCAATACATTTCGCAAACCAGTATAACAGTTAAATAAATGCACAAGATGAATTCACTAGAAGAACCACAAAGAAGTAAAAACAGTCAACAAACCGAACTAGAGATGGCAAAGTGTACACAAGCCTTAAAAACACCCACAAATGGATAGAGTAAATACCCGTTTATTGGGGATGAGTCTGGAACAGGTATTTATTTACCCACAAATTTTAAAGGGGATAGGTGCAGTTACAAGTACTATAGTACCCCTCCATCCCAAACTTGTTAAAATATATCAAATTAAGGTTTCAAAAAACCCTTGTTCAAATTGGTGTCGTAATCCAGAAATGATCTTAAAGTCCAACGAACCCTTGTTCCAATTGGCATCTTATTCCAGAAATGAGGCTTAAAGACCAACAAACCCTCTGTTCCAGTGAATTGCAATTTGCTTTCCTAGTTGCATTTAGTTTTTCTTTTGTCTCGCCTACAAATCAACTTGTGTTTGTTCCAGTGAGGGTATAATTTGGTGGTCTACCGGAGCCTCTCTTCCATTGAAGGTTCCATTTGATGCAAGGGAAAGACAAGTTTGCTCCACAATTAGTGAACTTTCAAGCAATTATTTGTTGTCCTATCGATCATTTGTTCCAATTTTTTGAGAGCTTATTGGTTGCCTTTGTTGTTGGATGATTCTTTATATTATCTGTGGTAAATTTCAAGTGAAATAAATGGATTCTCGTATGAATTTTAAAGTGTTTCAAATCAATGATTGTGTACATGATTTGTTTATCTTGTATTAAAAAACAAAAATTGTTTATGTGATTGACGAGGGTGAATGATTTGGATTATAAGGGGGGTCAAATAGGAAAAAATCGTCATGTGTTCTATTTATACGTTCTTTATAATAAAATTGTTCTCACATACAGAATTGAAGAGAGTCGATGACCCTGGTCATAAAGCAAAAAAAAAAAGTGATGAATTAAAGATTTTTGAAAATGCTAAATAACTTCTTCTGAAGATTACATTTTCCTGTTGTGTATTCTTATACCTTGATGATTTTGGGATCTTGAGAAAAATGTCTTTCATGGTTGAGTATGAATTTCCATAGAAGACATTGTATCCTTGTATTAGCTGTTTCAATGGTTAAAAGGGAATTGTTCAACAAATTTGAAAGTCGATGCATCCTTTTAGAACTTTCAGAACCAGGTATGGATGGAGATTAAAGTTGCTACCACACAAGTATAGAGACAGGCATGGATACTTTTTCTAATTGCAATAATGGCTACGGGTGCTATCAGTACCTTACTCAAACCCTATCTATAGTCATCCCTAAACCAAATGCAGAAAGCATTAAGGGATCCCAGCTTAATCAAATGCATAGCAACAAGCAAACAAACAAAGGTTGCATTCCATGTCATACAATTTAAGCACATGCAAAGTAAACCTACTGCCATAAATCAGCTTAGGTTAACACAAAAAGAGAAAATTCTACTTTGATGCCGTATCCAACAAAACCTGTAAAATACTAGACATGCTCACAGACACAAACCCTAGAAGCTGCAAATAATCCAATAACAAATTTGCTTAGTCAAAGTTTTTTTACCTGCGAAATGCCTTCGTCAACCATCTCCTTGTCATCAAGTCTGAATTCATGCATAACCCAATCAGTCCGATCTCCCTTAGGGGCTCTACCGGTGTGAAAAACCAGAGTTTTAATCATCCCCACAACTCGATTCTTGTGCTCAACCGCCCTATCCTTCCCAGTAGTCTTCCAGTACCCAGCCTCAGTCGACCGATTAAACCTCCCTCCACTCAAATATTTCTTCCCCTGCGGGCAAAAGAAGTACCACTCCAAATCCCCACTCTGGAGCGCAGATTTATCTGAAAAACAAAACCCCATTAAAACACACACAAAAAAAAAATAACACAGTAAAGTACTCTACGAAACAGCAATGAAATGCAAACCTGGAAGATCCCACGGAGCATACTTGTACAAGTCAAGCTCAGCGATTACTCCGCTGGGAATTTTCTTACCCCGAACCTTCCTCTTCAGAAAAAACTCAATCAACTCAACGTCAGTGGGACGGAACCGAAACCCTGGAGTCGAATTTCTTCGGGCCATCCAGAGAAAAACAAAAATAATAAGAAATGAAAATGAAAAAGCGAAATATTAAGCGCTTTGTGAAGCAAGCAACCGAAAGCAATGGAAGAGGTTGTGAGGAAGAGAAGAGGAAGGAGGGGTTGGAAAGGAAAAATGAGAAGAGAGTGAGTGAATGTATAACCCTAATTGGGGTCAGAGGTCAAGTCCAGTGGCGGAAGAAATTCCAAGAACGCCAAAGCCTGCCCCGGTTCAGGTTCACGCAGGCATAATGGCACGCGATTGATGACGATCCCTTTACAATCAGAAGAAAAGTCATCGGCGCAGTGAACCCCTAACACACCCAATGCAGTTTATCTCAGAAAATCATAATCCACAAAAAACAAGCATCTCGATTCGATTAGGGTTAGCTCGTTCGTTCTTACCGGAGAAGGTGGAAGAAGTAAGCCCGCACTCACAGTTCGATCTTTCGTTCGCGTGTTCCGACACTCCCAGGGCAAGCTGGCTTTTATACTCGTACCAATTTTTTATTCCCCAAAATTTATTAAAATAAAAATTGTTTCTTGGGTAAGAGGTTTCTATGGGATGCTCTTTCTTCCTCTGAAAGCTGAAGTAACTAGAAACTCAGGAAGAGCACGTGGCAAAATGTCTCCACAGTAAAAGAAATGTGGCTTATCTAGGACTAGTATAACACTACAGTACAACCAGTTTTTACTTTCTCAGTTTTGTTAATAACAACATTTCTTCAAACATTATTATAGAAAAAAATTATTTCTTTCCTATTATATTATAGTTGCCCCCACACATTGTTTGAATTAAAAATAATAACTTGAAATAAATAAATACTAAAAACATATATGTATTATAAAGTATATTTATTTGTAGGTGTAGTTTTATTTTTTTTAAATAATATATTTATTGATGGAAGAAGGCTCAAGCAAGACTCAATCACTAAATCCATGACTAAACACATTAAAAATAAGGAAAAATCGGAGTCACTAATTTAGATTCTAAGTTTTCGAAATCATTTGTAGAATTGTAAACATAATATAAGAAACTTTTTTTTAGTAAAAGTAAATCTTAGGTGCTCTAGGGTTAGAAAAACACTTAGGATAGGGTAATTCTTTAGTAGACTCTTTTTTCTAGAGAATGACATATGGTATCTTTTTATTGGACGACAAGGATGATTAGCTTAGGGTTTGGGAGGCTTGCTTTACACGCTAAGTAACCCTAACCCTAGTGTGTGATGCAAGCTAGGGTTTATAGTAGCTTAGGTCATATGTTACTTTGCAAAGGCTTACATTGAAAACTTCATTTCCTATATATAGATGCATAGGCTTCATGTAATTCAAGTTGGATATTGATAATGAAATACTGCCAAAAATCCAACTCATTGTCTCAACTCCCTCTTTTGAATATCTTCTCCAATAAGTCTTGAAGAACCATTAAAGGTTGGACCAACCTTCTTCCTTCATCCACTTATCTGTCACTTTTTGAAGCTCCACCATAGCTTTTCCTTTCATCCACTTCCACAATTTTCATTCCTTATATGAACATGGTAAACCACTTAAACATGTACATATTTATTCAGATGTCATACTCAATTAATCACTTATATAAACATGACAAACTACTTATACCAATATGGTAAATCACTTAGACATGTACTTATTTATTCAGATGTAATACTCAATTAACCATTTATATAAACATGACAAACCATTTATATGAACATGGCAAACCACTTAGACATGTACTTATTTATTTATTTGTCATGTTTATATAAGTGGTTAACTGAGTATGATATATAAATAAATAAGTACATGTCTAAGTGGTTTGTCATGTTTAAATAAATGGTTTGCCATGTTAATATAAGTGGTTAACTGAGTATGACATCTGAATAAATAAGTACATGTCTAAGTGATCTGTCATGAGAGTATGACATTTGAATAAATAAGTACATGTTTAAATGGTTTACCATGTTCATATAAATAGTTTGTTATGTTTATATAAGTGGTTAACTGAAGATGACATCTGAAGAAATATATCTAAGTGGTTTACCATGTTTAAATGAGTGATTTGTCATGAAAAATCTAACAGGAAAAATCAAAGTATCATTTTCCTTTAAATAAGTAAAAAGGTTAATTTATAATAATTTTGTTTAAATTAATTCAAGATATAAAAAAAATTATAACATAAAATGTCTATAATTATTAGGACGAGTCTCTCATCCTTCGTACTAAATTTACTAGTGAACTTATATAAAGATGTGTAAATTAAGGTTGGACATCCAATTATAAATAAAATCCAATTTAATCTAATTAGGTGATGTTGATCTAATCGGGTTATCAGAAAATAATCCAATCTAATAAACATCCTAAATTGATAATAATTTTAAAAATATCTAATAATTAAAGTATAAAAAGTAAATAAAGATGTAACTCGATCGAATTTTAATATAGGTTAACAGTTTATTGCAAGATTTCTATTAAGTGGTTGAATAGATAAAAAATAATTTAATAAATTTTCCTTGGAGTTAAATAATATCAAATATCATGGTTTATGTATATATATTAAACAAAAAAATTAAAAAGAAAATTATGTCCATTAAAAATATAATTTGTAAGTCATATTAACAAAATTAAAATTATAATAAAGAAAGAAAAATATTAAAGTGTGCAATTATTGATCCAATAGAGAGGAGTGGGAATCTGAGTGGGGGTAATTATAGATTTCGTGAGTTCCCTCTTCACCTAGCTTCGTTTTTCTTGCTTCCCAGAGCTCTGAACTTGACCGACGTCGTTTTACTTCAAAGCGCTTCAAGAAAATGGCGTTCTTGTTGAACAAAGCAACCATTGCTTCCCGTTTTGTATCTCACTCCCAGGTATTCCCATACTTCATTTCTATGGCATATTGAATATGTTGTTAATTTCATTTAACGTTTGCGTTTTGCTTTATCTTATTCTGAAAATCCCTTTTGAGAAATCAGAAGACTGAAGATTCCGCTTCTTTTCCGCGCCGTCGATTCCACGTTGAACCTGGGCCTCGTGAAAAAGCTGTAAGGCTTAATTTTTATTATTATTAGATTTGTTATTGGTTTTCACGATTCAACTAATTTCGTGCATCTAGATCACCTATTTCTACTTATAATTAATTTGATTTAATTTGGCAATAGAATTAGGGTTTAAGAAAACCTCATTCTCGACTTAGTCAATAAAATGGAGGGTTTCCTTTTGATGGATTCATTTTGTAAACCAATATTGGAATTCTGTATTGGGCAAATTTCTGAAATATGATTTTGATCATGTCTTGACGAATTTGTCATTTGCTATTTGTCGTATCGTTGAAAGAAATAAAGAAAGTATTTTGTATTTTTTAATATATTTTCTTTTAGCTTTTGCGAATTCCTTGTAGAACTTTACATGGTCATCGGTTTTGGCACACATTTGTTCGCCTGTGCATTCATCTTTACTGCTTGGATTTTGTCGCAGCTCTTAGCAGAGGATTCAATTCTGAAACCATTCAAGTCGTATAAGAAGAGTGTAAAACAGCTGAGAAGAATTGGGGATGTTCTCACAGTTGTTGTTGTTGCAGGTATGCTGTCTTTTAACTCTGATTTTGATTAAAGGAGTAAGCATTTGTTTGTGGTATTGTGATTTGTTTTATGATTAAAGGAGATAAGATATTCTATGTTATTTTATGATTTAATCTTACCTGGTTGTTTGAGGAGGGCGTGTGTGAGTTGAAGGTGGTCTTGGTGGTGTTTTCCAAACTAAACTAACCAGCTAAATGCACGTAAGGCAGTTTTTCTTTTATTAAGCTTCAATAAAAAAAAAAAATTGTTCAAATTTGTGTTTAAAATTGGTTTCTCTAAGGTCAAACTTATGAACAACTTAGTTGGAAATAGTCTGAGCTAGATTTGTTGTTTGGCTTAGGCTTAGTCCTGTGATTTGGAAATACAGCATGCCTCATTGCCTTTGCAGTTTGATTACTGAAACATGATTACTTCACAAGTAAATTTGGATTGAAAAATATGATAGATTATGTGAAGCACATTATGGAATTTTTTTTTGAAATAAGAACTTCGGAAAAGAGGATGTAGTACTCTTTATTCTCCTCCTCTAGATCACCATGAACAAAGAAATTTTTAATGTCAAGCTAGTGAATAGGCCAATGAGGACTCATCTCGCCAATGATGAAAAACAAGAATATTAGTATCCAACATTAGAGAATGTGAAATTTCAATAAGATGTTTATTCTTTCTCTCTACTATACCATTTTGTTGTGAAGTGTCTGGACATGTCAGTGTTGTTGAAAGCCAGTTACGACAACGCCATGGTGGAAATCGGCGGTAGATTTTCAGCTTGCCGCCACCAGTGTTATCAATATTGGATAACGGAAAATATCGGGGAACCCAACAATCCTTTATAACGGAAACCATAACGGGTTATGACGGAAGAATTGTGGTAAAAGAAATACAATATATACATATAAATATTTAAAAAAATACGGAAGTATAATTGTACTGCAAAAATAATGTAAGAGATAAAAAATAATGGAAGAGATAATGTTAACTAATAATATTATTATGTCTAAAACATAAAATAAGAACAAAACGTAATATAAATGTCTTAAATTTTTAACTATCCGACTCTTCTTCAATCTCAGCATAGTTCTCTTCTATATTATCTAATGAGGCATATCCCTCTCCTCTTCTCCTTCGGAGAAACTTTTGTCAGAGTCAAGTAATTTTTCAAATTCAGAATCAGAACTATCATTCAATTTATTCTCAGACCCAATTTGAATATTCTCTTTGGCCTGTTGAGGTTGAAGTTGCACATGAAGCTTTTTTAGAAGCATGGGAAGATCCAGTAATAATACCACTACTTGATAGTTGCTTTCTTTTACCAGTTGCTTGTCTTCTTGTATAAGTTATTGATTCTCGAAGACTTGAACCTTTATAAACGGTTGCTCAATTCAGAGTAGGACCATCATCAAAAACCAACTCATTTCCCGCCTCTTCATTATCATTATCATCATCTACTTGTCCCACTAACCACTCATTACACTCATCAATCTCATTTAGTACAATAGGATCTATTTCATTCCTAATATTGTATCTTTGAGCAAGTTGTTGGTTGTATTTTATGTAAACCAAATCATGTAACCTTTTGTGCTCCAACTTATTCCTTTTTTTTTTGGAATGAATCTGCATTGTAAATAAGCAAAATTTGAATTAATTTCTTTCTACATTCTACCAAAAATATAATAATGAAATGAGTTATGTTATGAATAATGATTATTACTTGCTCAAATATTCTCCAATTGCGCTCACATCCCGATAAACTACATGTCAAACTTAGAATCTTGATTGCTAACTTTTGTAAGTTGGGGGCTGCATGCCCATAGTTCTTCCACCATTGAGTTATACAAGTTGCAAAAAAAGTAACTTAGAACGTAACCATTATATAATATAAGTTATATCCTAATGCCATTTAGAAAGTGTTTTAAGTGTCTCACTTGGGACCATGGTCTTCCTTGATTATTTAGCAAATCATCATATAGAGTCCACTCCCACCTTTATATAGAGGCAACTTAGTTAAAATTTCTGTTGTACATCTTTAGTCGGCACCAATCTCTTGATGCACGCATACAATCCATTTTTAACTTCCAAATCATATTTCATTTTTGGGTTGGAATAATAGAACTTTGGATTCAAAAAGTAACCAGCAGCATGCAAGGGGCGATGAAGTTGGCATGTCCATCTATTATCAATGATTATAAATATATCCTTGTATTTACTTTCATTGTTATTGAATGACTTCATTATTGTTTTTTTGGCTTTCTCCATTGCTTCATTTATATAGCCCATAGCTGCTTTTCTTCCCCCATCCACCAGACGAAGTACATGAACAAGAGGAACTATAACTTTAAGAGTAAATACAAAATATTTCAATTTCATCTTCACTTAGTTGTTTTATGTCTTCATTTTGGAATCATGTCGTATTTACTCTCAATGTCATGGTTCCTTTTGTTCATGTACTTTATCTAGTAGATGGAGAAAGAAAAGTAGCTATGAGCTATATATATGAAGCAATGGAGAAAGCCAAGGACACAATAATGAAGTCATTCAATAACAATGAAAGTAAATAGATGTATGTATTTACAATTATTGATAATAGATGGATATGCCGATTTCATCGTCCCTTGCATGCGGCTGGTCACTTTTTGAATCCAGAGTTGTATTATTCTAACCTAGAAATGGAGTATGATTTTGGAAGTTACAAATGGATTGTATGCTTACATTAAGAGGTTTTGTGCCAACTAAAGATATGCAACAGAAAAATTTAACTGAGTTGCCTCTTTAAAAGAGTGGAAGTGGACTCTTTAGTGATGACTTTGCCTAAGAATTAAGGATGATCACAACCCTAGATAAGATACTTAAACGCTTTCTAAATTGCATTTAGATATAAATTATATCGTGTAATGGTTACATTCTAAGTTACAATATATGCTTTTATAGCTCAATGGTGGAAGAATTATAGGCACACAACTCCCTACTTATAAAAGCTAGCAATCAAGATTTTAAGTTTGATATATAGTTCATTAGGATATAAGCACAATTGGAGTATATTTTGAGTAAGTAATAATTATTGTTCATGACATGACTTGTTTAATTATTATCTTTTCTGTAGAAAAAAGTAATTCACATTTTACTTATTTATAATGCATGTTCATTCAAAAAAAGGAATAGGTTGGACCACAAAAAGTTACATGATTTGGTTTACATAAAGGTATAACCAATAACTTGCTCAAAGATACAATATTTGAAATGAAATAGACCCGATTGTAATGAATGACATTGGTTAGTGTAATGGGTGGTTAGTGGGTCAAGTAGATGATAATGAAGAGGGGGAAATGAGTTTCTTTTTTATGATGATCCCAATCTTAATTAGGCAACCGTTTATGAAACTTCAAGTGTTGGAGAACCAATAATTTATACAAGGAGACAAGCAACCAATAAAAGAAAGCAATTATCAAGTAGTGGTATTGTTATTGGATCTCTCCATGCTTCTAAGTAAGGTCCAGGTGCAACTTCAACCAGGGACAGAGAAGATTCAAATTGGGGTTAAAAAATGAATTGCTTGATAGCTTTAATTCTGAGTTTGAATGATTACTTAACTTTGACAAGAGTTTTTTTGAAGGGAAGGGGAAAAGGAGGACGAATATGTCCCATTGGATAATGTTGGGATTGAAGAAGAGTCAAATAATTATAAACTTAAGACATTTATTTTATGTTTTGTTGTTATTTTAAGTTTTGAACTTGAAAATTGTGGTGATTTGATATTGTTATTTGAATTTCTAGACATAATGTTATCATTAGTTATGGTTGTCTTTTTTGTTATTTTTTCATTATAAATATATTTCTGTATTTTTTCAAATTATCTATTTGTATATATTGTATTTCTTTTGACTACAATGCTTCTGTCATAACCTTTTATAATTATGATTTCATAAAGGATTTGTGGGGTCTCTGATATGTTCTGTTGTCTAATATATAGATAACACTAGTACATGGTGACTAATGTAAATTTCCCTGAGAAGGTAAGAACGAAGAAAACACAAATTTAAAAATATTCCTTAGTTATCTTTTTAGAGAATTTTAATTATCTTTCCAAATTGCTTCTTAATTTCATTGAAGAAAGACATAAATATAGATAAAAATTCAGATTTATCTTTCATTACATAAACCTAAGTACATTGAGAGAATTCTTCTATAAAGGCTACAAAATAATTGAAACCAAAAGAAGTGACACAACTTGATTTTCAAATATCAGAATGAATATTAGCAAAAATAGAATTACATCATGTTTCATACTTTTTGAGAAAAGATCTAACATGTTTTCCCATGTGACAAGATTCACAATCTAAAGCTTATCTTCATTTTTTATAAACTAGGGTGACCCAAACAATCATGCCATAGTTTTGAAACTGGAGTTAAATCAGGCGACATTACATTTCAACATATAAAATCACTTTCTGCCCGATGTAAAAAGATTTTCTATTATTTTCTGTCTGTTTAGATGTTTATGTTTCAGATTTTCGTAAAATCTTTTTAGCTTGTTGAAATCTTAATTTCTCAGTTGTTTCTTTGCATGGACATCTTTTACTGTGTTTTGGCATTGTTCACAACTAGGAACATGTTTGAATATTAATATCATGACAGCACTCGTTAATTGACGATTCTGCGCACACTAATCTTTTGCATTACCTATCCCTGTGTATTTGAATATATGCTAGTTTGTAGTATGTTATTTCTCTTGAAACAATTTTACTAATTTCTCTTCCTGATCCATCTTTTCAATGTCTTGTTTGTTGATTTATGATGTTTCAGGATGCTGTTACGAAATATATGTTAGAGCTGTTACGCGAGAGGAAGCAGGAAAACAGTAACATTCTGAAAGTTCTTGACAAAGCGAATATTGGGAGTTAGTTGTGTTTTGTTGGATGTTTGTGGCAATAATTTGGCTATCATTCGCCATTTTAGAATAAGCAGAAAAGTATTTGAACCAAAATTATCTGTGGATTAGTGATTACAATTTCGTGGCTTCATTCTGAGAAACAGATGGGATTCCTTCAACCGAGTTTTAATGGGACTGTAAATTGGTGCTTCAACAACATATTTTGGTAGTATCATTTGCCCGTCATTGTTGGGAAAGGCTGGAATTCTGCATAACCATTTTTCAGGTTTAAAGCAAGTTTTCCTTTCCTAAATTTATAATGATGTATATTTTAAATTAATTATTAATAAATTTTAAGTGAGAAAGAGAAATAGAAAGATTCAGAGCTTCACAAAAACAATTGATTTTTCTTTTACTAGAAAACTCCGTTCACCCGAAAAGCACACGTTGTTTTGGTATTGTTATTATTAGGTTTAATTATGATTTTAATCTTCAAACAATAAATTTGAATGATTAAAATAAGATTTATTTTAGAATTAGAGAGTTTAAATTTTAAGATGAGTTTAAGTTTAAAGATTTAAATTTTAAAATTAGAGTTTAGAAACAATTTAACTACAGTAATAAGCATGTGCACTTCTATCTAGGATTTAGGGTCTCGATAAATATTTCTAAAATAATGACTACCTTTTCCCAATACTCATTACTTCTATAACCACGCTGGTATGGTTCCTACATTATTTTCTTTAGGTACTTACTTATATATCATCATTCAAATTCTATTATGTAATAGTTCTATTTATTTATTGTAATATTTTTGTTGAATTGCTAAATGAAATATTCCGAAACCAATTATATCGAATTAAGGCATCAGCCTCAGATATATGGACAATAAGCAATTTTTTTATGTCCTTGAACCTGTTACGGAGCTTTGTTTCTAAATATTGATTGGATTTGCTAAGTGCATAGAGAACAAATATAATTCCCAATAAGTGTGCTTTGTGAAATCAAAAGTTGTAAATATAGTTTATTATGATCAAGGAAAAGTAAAAAGTAGCTCCAGAGACTCTATGCCACCAAAACTTTATGATAGATATGGGGGTGAACAAATTTCACCGTGAGAGTAAACAGGATCGATTACACATGATACAAGCAAATATCATTAAAGAATTTTGAGAACAATTTTCCAGTTTAAGCATTGAAGAATCAACTCTAGGAAGACAGACGTCATAGATCCGCTGAGATCAGAAAAGATAACAGCAGTTTGCCTACTGATGGTCTGCCATGTTAACAGATATCCAAAATGTCAGTATATGCTGAGCAGCTCAACGCAACCCCCAAGACTTCGATGAATCAATCAAACAGTTCACACAGAACTCATATCCACATCCAACATAAATCTGGTCCGTTTTCCCGCTAAAATCACTGTACAATTTGCACCATCTCAGTATTTAAGGGGTCTACGCAATTTCCAGGCAGTAGAGCTTCATTCAGAAGAAACAAGGATGAAAAAATCGAAAAGATTCGGCTCAAGTAAATTTAGCCTAAGACTGCGGAAAGCACTTTTGCGCGTCAGAATCTTCCTCCCACCCTCATAAGGAGAACAGGCCGCACTCTGCCACCTATTAATTCTTACTTCTCAGAAACTCTAAAGCCATACCACAGTGAACCAACCATCCTCCAATGACTTGTAAAAGCAAATACTAATTGATTAAGAATCACTGTGAGAGCTTTAGTCAAAAGGGAACAAGCAAACGATCACCCTGGACAAACTATTTCACAAAATCCCGTTCAAAACCCTCTGGTAATAGTCATACTGCCTTGTCCGCCATGCATCCAGGCTGCTGCTAATGAGGGAAAGCACCAAAGATACACATTGCTGCCAGGAGAAAGAAAAAGATACAGCAAACCAGCAAAAACACTTACAGTCAAGAGAATAACTAATATTAAATAGTAAAACCTCTTCGGTTAAATTGAGATGGAAACGCTTTCGTAGGTTCTGTATTGTCCGTGGGCCACCTTTAAAGCAGGGAAAATCAGAGTCCTGATAACATCATTAGAAAGCTATTAGCTTAGAAAATAAAGCATGAATCGGAAAGCATTTCCTGATTTTCTCCTCGCATGCCCATCCACGTTCATAATAACAACAAAAAATGTACACACACAATTGAATCCCAAGAGTAGAGAAAAGATCAGCTACAATAGGTGAAACTCGGGATCATGACTTCAGCTTATAAGATAAGGCTGCATCAAGCTACAAAGTCAAGGACATATGGAACCTCGAACCTCTATCTCTCTAACCTTAGATCAAATAAATGTAGGACCCGTTGTTTAAGCTGCCACAAAAAATGTTTATCTGATGCAACAACTTTAGGAGGCACCTTTTAGAAACAGCTACTTTTAGCTGTTACTATTTTTAACTTCCTAAAAAAATACTAAAGCAACTATGCTGTAGTCTTTTTCCTTTTTTCAAGAAAAAAATTATTTAACGTTATAATTTTGAACATGTTCTTTAATTAAAAATAACTTAAAAAAAAACAAAACAAAACAAAACCACAGTGTGACGGGGGCAAAGGTGTAGCCTTTTGCACAAAATATTTTATTAGAAATAGGTTGCTTTTCATTTCCAGAATGTTTGGGTTGGAGGGAAGAACATTCCCGAGGATACAGCAAACTTTTTTTTTTTTAAATCATTTTTCTAGATTAAACCGCAACCTCATCAATCTTGCATAGACAGCCTGATAACTATATGGTTATTCAACGGGCTAACAGTCATGCTGGATATTACTGATCCACCATTTCCGTAACCCAAAAATTTAGAAATACACCATCTGCAGAGGATTGCTTTATTGATTCTCATCCTCTATCACAAAGCTCTACATCAAACAATATACTTATGTATCCTACCTCTAAGATAGATATTAATTGTTTATTGCTTGACTCTCAATGTGATATGACAAATTTCATCTCAAAACCAGTTGATATTAAATCAAGTTGTTCAACCGATACGTAAGCAACACCTTAAAAATTGAGGCAACTGATGCGAGACTTCCCAATATGCCCCCTCCCCTCCCTTCCCAAAGAGGTGGCATTCGAAAATAGGGAACAAGATATAGGTCTAGGACTAGCAACTAAAAGTAGATGTTAATCTATGAAGATATAGAGAAGTATTGAGTTGAGTGTTTTTGTGACGACACATGAGGTTTATTTATATTGAGAAAGTAATCAATACAATAAACAGAATATTTCATACCCTTTAATAATGAAGACATGATCATATACAATAATACAAATACGATCTTGATATTTCTAATTATAAAGATATGATCCTCATATTTGTAATTATATAGATATGATCCTTATTTCTGTTTTTATAACATTCTTCCTCCAGTTGGAGCACAAAATTCATGTGTTCAACTTGCTGCAAATGTGATTAATCCTAGATCATCTAAGAGATTTGGTGAATATGTATGTCGGTTGTTCACTAAAGTTGACAAATCTAGTAGTGATATCTCATACTCTAGTTTTTCTCTTATGAAATTACAATTTACCTCAATGTATTTGGTTCTTTCATGAATGACAGAATTAGAGACAGTGTGTAATGCTGCCTGAAAGGCACTGATAAGATGCATTTTGGAATTTTTTTCAAATCAAAGTTCTTTGAGATCTTGCTTTAGTCATGAGCTCACAGGTGACTGAAGTTGTTGTCATATATTTTGTTTGTACACTTGATCTTGCACAACATTTGTTTCTTGTTTTTCCAGGATATTAAATTATCCCCAGCAAGAGCAAAATACCCTGAAGTAGGGCGTATATCACTAGGTGAGCCTACCCAATCAACATCAGAATACCCAACAATTTGGGTATTCCCCTCATTTTCATAGTAAGGACTTTGTAAGGGACATTCTTAATATATATTTGGATTTGTAAAACTACATCCCAATGGTTTTGACAAGGAGAGTTCAAAAATTGGCTTGCTACGCATGTTGCAAAGAAAATGTTAGGATGAGTCACACTGAGATAATTTAGTTTGCCAACTAACGGTTTATATCTTCCAGGATTTGGATACGACTCTCCTTGGTCAAGTACAAGATTGATATTCGGATCTGTGGGTGTGTCTACCGGCTTAGTGTTTAACATCCTTGTTTCTTCTAAAATATTCAAAGCATATTTCCTGTGACATGATCAAACCACCCTTGGACTAAGCAACATCGATACCAAGGAAATGCCACATTGACAAAGGCCTTTTACTTGTCATATCAATGTCATCTACATATACAATAAAGTAGTTACATTCTTGGGGAGAATGACAGTAAAATAATGAATGATTAGCTCCACTCTATCATTCCAAAATTTTGAATGACAATTCAAAAACCGTGAAACCATGCACAAGATGACTGTTTAAGGCCATAAAGGAACCTGCAAAGACAACACACCTTTTTAGGTGCCTCAAATGAACAACAAATCTAGGAGGTTGCTTCATCATCAAGATCTAGATGGAGAAACGCATTCTTGATATCAAGTTGAAATAGAGTCCAGTGACTATTAACTGTCACGGAAAAGAGAAGGCAAATAGATGCCATTTTTGCAATAGAGAATGTCACTGTAATTTTGTTCGTTGATCTGCATATATCTTGTGGCAAGCAGGCAAGCTTTGTAGTGATCAATGTTCCTATCAAGACCAATTTTAAGACTGTAAAAGACACCCAACGATTGTTTTGTCAACTTGAAGAGAAACCAACTCCCAAGTTTCACTATTTTGGAGGGCTCACATCTCATCAATCATAGCTTGTTGCCACTCCAAGTGAGAAAAAGCTTCAGCTAGGGACTTAGGAATTGGGAGAGACAATGATAACTTAGGTTAGTATATTGGAGTAAAGTGCCCATGGTTATTGCTTCATCAGGAAAATGTAGAGGTGTCCCCAACAAAAGAGTTATGAGTCTCCATGTTAGCTTTTGGAGCAATACCTAGGAGTGCAGATGGGCAGCAGCAATAGTAGGAACAATTGGTGATCCCAAAATTTGATCATGTGTAGCAAAATACTCGAGACAGGTCATACAAGCCTAAAGTCATAAAAAAGTACTACTGTTCTCAAGTTCCTTCTTTAAATTTCCGAAAGGTGGTAGGATAGGAGTTCATTAAAATCATGTGATGCAACATGAACCCGTCCAAGGTAACAAATATAGGCCATCAAAATAATGATGATTAGGGATGGCAATACGGTAAGGGCATGGGGGTTGGTCCGCCAGCCTCATTTCAAAAGTGTTGGGCAGGTTGAGTATTTCAACCCACTGGCCCGCTTAGGCCCGCCCGGCATAAGCCACAGCCAGCGCAGGCCAATTACAGAGCAAGGCAGGTTAGCCCGCATAACCCAAAAATGGGAGAATCTGTATCGGATGCAGGGTTGGTGTTAGAAGAAAATAAGGGAGAACCTCGAAACATTTTTTTCCCTTCAAATATGAACAAAAAAAATCAAATAATCATATAGGAGAGAGAAAATAAGGGAGAACCACGAAATCAACTCCCATGGAGCCACCATTACAAGGGTGAGGTCGCACGGAGAAGGCAACCTAGGCGAGAGGTGGACAAATGTTAGACACCACATGTGCCGACAAGGCTAACGTACAGGCATGGAGAGTTTTAGCGCATGAGGGAGCTGGATGGGTACTTGATGTCATGCTTTGTATGGTTGGGTAGATAGGGACGATGCAACCCCAACCTTGTGGTCGCTGGAGACATTCAAAACCGTTCTTAGGGATAGTGAGCGAACGAAGGGTTTGCCCAAAAAATCTCCTATGAGGATAGTGGTCCACCAGGAAAACACAGTTTTCAAAAGGCTCTAGACGCAATGTTAAACTATAAAGATAAAGAGAATCGTTGAACTAAAACACATGTTTCTTTGGCAGCACAAGTGGTTTATTTGTATTGAGAAGAAGAAATCTATACAATAAATAGAGGATATTTTATATCCTGTAATAATAAATATATAGATATGATCTTGTGTAATTCTAAAGGTATGATTCTTGTTTCTTATTATTAGAATAGACTATAACACAGCCAGTTGTTCTCTTATGAGAAATCGGAACTGGTCAATGAACACAGGCACAGTAAATATTGGACAACACTGGACCACATGGAGCTAATATTTACATTACCTGCAACATCTCAACAAGAAGAATAACACGCTCAGCATGCTTACGGCAAGTAAGGAAGCCTTGAATGCATAAAACCTGGATTACATCAGGAAACAGAACCAGACAAAATTAAAAGCCAGTACAACCAAATATATATGTGTGTGTATGTGTACATAGATAGATAGATACAGATATAGATAGATGTCTTACCTTGAAATAATCAAAGAACTCGCTGGGAATTCCCTCAGCATCAGAATCCATGACCTAGCACAATTACATTATTTCTGTTAGGTGCATGGAGGAAAGCTAGCAAGTGTCTAAATGATCAAATTGACACTCAAGTATAGGTGTAGATAATCAGCAAAAATTTCACTTTTACCTCAAGAAGCTCTCGGGTTAATTTGAAAGGTGCACTTTCAAAATTAACACCGCCAGGTGAATTAGAAAGCATGAAGCCAAAATCAATATGTATAATATGACCTTCTTCGTCCATTAAGAGGTTCCCATTGTGCCTATCCTTCACCTGGATTAAATTAAGAAACAGCAAAAAATGAGAAGTGGGTAGAAAATATTCAATAACAACAAAAAGTAAAATAATATGATTTGAATTGCAGTTTAAGCAGGAAATACCAGTTTGAAAAAAATGTATGCATGTGCATAATAAAAAGTTTCAGACCTGCAGAAGGTAGCAAACAAGGGAATATCCAGCCATACTTTCTACAAAGTTCCTCTGAAACAAAAACATGTAAACAAATCAATGAAGATTGAATCAAATGATATTATCTTCTGTATTTTTAACATAAAATAAAGGTGTTTGTCACTATATAACAGACTTATTAAATGATGAAGGGAACAACATTCAAAAGAAAAAGGGGAGCACGGGGATATAACCCTTTAAATTAAAAACCTGCAAGAAATCCACCAGACAATTATCCCGGAGTAAAAAGGGGAGATGGGGCAGCAGAAGTAACAAATGAGGGTACATTGCATTTTGTTAGGGAATGTACTGAAAGAAAACTTACTACAATACATCCAAGACAGGATTACCTAGGAGAAGAAAAGAAAAAAGGAACACCATTGGTTAATAACATGAACGTGATTTTGTTTTGGGATGCTTGTCAGGTGTCACAAATATGGGATTTCAGAGTAGACTATGCTGGAGTGTCAATAGAATCCTTTTTTTCTAGGATAGATGTACACATGGTAAACTACGTATTCATGCAAAGTTAGTATTTTGGAATTTTTTGGTAACCAGGTTTGCTAGGTTGACTTGGAATTTAATACCTAGCGTATGCATTAGTCATGGATCATGAGGTGGATTGGGATCTTGAGACAAAGGATAAAAAATCCTCCTCAGATAAACTAATAGGAAAATAAATAACCATGATATACATATTTCAATTCAACTATTTTCTTTATGTGAATGTTCTATCTTTCTACTTAAGAAAACATGAAATTTAAATGTCAAACGGCATTTTAGAAAGTGGAACACAAGCTCAATTAAGTATTGCAACTTATAAGATGAACAAGGTCAGTCCACAATAATACAGTGAATCTTTGAATCTCTACAGTACCTGGGCAAGTTTAAAACTTGGAGAATCATATTGATACTTGGCAATGAAAAAATCACGTAAACTTGAGATGTTGGGATATCTACTCTTTATAGAATGTAGAGAAGCCTACAAATCACATACATTTAATAATTAGTAAAGACATAAAATGTAGAAGTTTAATAAATATGAAGTATGTAACCATGGAATCACCGTATCTGGAATTGTTTCAATTAGAGCAGTGTAAGAAGAAGTACATAATACTTCATATGGGCGCAGCCAGAGAGGTAGGCCAGCTTCTTGGAAAATATCTGGCATAAAATGTAATGATAGTAAGCAACATAACATAAAACACAGAGAAGAAACTTCTGCTTCCTACTGAAGTAACCTGGTATAAGGATATAGTAAAATAAGATTCAATAATGCATCATCAACAAACCTAAGGTGCAACTAGAAAATACCATTCTTGCTTTTACATACTTCCACATCAATTCCCAACTACTGCATTGACAACTAAAATCAAGTGCATTTAACATGTCTGGAGGTTCACATTGAAGATGGAAAATGATTTTGTTTTAGCCTGATTTCCTTTTAACAGTCAAATGGAAAGAGAATGAAATTTCTGAAGTAAAACAGGTTCATCTTCTTAAAGGCTAGCTTTGGATCCAGAAAGGAGTGTGAATAGAAAGGAAATGAAAGAGTAGCTCAAGATGAGTTTTCTAGTTTAGGTATTTTCACATTCCCCTTTCTCCTCCCTACATCGCAAGGTCATCACTCATGACATGCTCATAGCAAATGCAGAAAGCACAACCAATGAAATAACAGGTTATTAGTCAGAAGAATTAACACAAGCTAAACAAAGATCTGTCATTCAGAGCATACTCAATACATGAAAGAATAGGCAAATTATAAATCAACAGATATTAAAAATGAAATTTTATCCAAAAAGAAAGCCAGTGCTATAAAGAATCAGTATGCAGAGTCCAGGGAAATATAATATACATCTTCTAAAACCATAGTCATAAATAATATTCTTGTCATGGAAAACAAACACCAAAAGACAGAATACATAAGGCAAAAGTATTTTTTGCAGCACAGCGAACAACAATGGAACAGGAATCGTGAGTTCAGAATACGAGGGGGCATAGGAAAAGTCTGAAGGAAACCACCTACCATAGAAGTGAGAAATAAGTTGAACTGCCAGATGCTCCTGCCTACAATCATCCCCGCTCTTTACGATAACCTAAGATAAAGTTGAAATTTTGCTATCATGTTCAAAAGTTTTGCGATCTTAAAGCACACATTCTCAAATAGAATATTCAAATAACTCGTCTTGAACAAAAGCTGACCACAATTTACACTACAAAACCATGTTGATTCAAATGTGAATTCTGTCATAATGTGAATTCAAATGTACCCAACCTTGCTAGAAACTATAATTCATAAATAATTACAATTGCAAAACATTATTTTCTGTCTTGGATAACATTTCCAATAGAAAACTAGTAAATAAACAAAACGCTTTCCTTTAGGTGATACATGTGTGTGTGTCATGCATTTCATTTTTATTTTATTAAATTCAGGTCTTCAATTACAAAATAATGACAAATAAAGAAAATTCTCCGGATTGATAAATATACGTACAGATCGCAAGTCCCAACCAGGTAAATTCCCATGGACAGAAGCCTTACGGATCCTCTCTTTCTTTACCTCCCAAAGTTCACCAGACAAGGCATCACTAGCTTTGGGGATAATTCCATTAGCCTGTTTAGAGGAATCATGTTATGTAGAACAACTTCATACTTCTAAGGCTAAACAAAACAAAAGTTACAACAATATTGTCCTACCCTTGGTGGAGCATCTGATGATGAATCTTGACCAGCACCTTTCAAAGGGAGTCCAAGGGGTGCTTCTCCCTTTGCTGCCGCAGCCTACCAAATTTAAAATATTAAAAGAACAAAAATAGTAATTTGAAATGGGAAATGCCAAATAAAGACATGAACAATCAATTTGTAATTCAAATCTACATATATTTATATTGTATATTTTTGGACTTGATTAGTTTCAGAGATTACACACTTTCTATCTATATATGTGTGTCAAATCTAGCATATATTTCTATTGTGTATGTGTTTCTACATACACACACATACATAAACTGATTATAATCGTATTCTCTTTTGTTTGGTACGATTGTTGAAAATTATACAATTAATCTTAGATTATTCCTATTACAAAGAAAATGTTATCTCAAATAAGCAAGATTTGGGAGAATAAGACTAAAAGCTAACGGATTATTTTCCAATTAACTTTTGCTTTCCCATTTTATCAACAATTGGTTGATTTAAATACATAAAAATAACTTCTTACCCCTTCCTGTAATTTTAATATAAAAACCAATTATTTTAGACAACCCAAACAAAATAGATTAAATAGATCTACTTTCACCAATATATTCAAACCTAAAACTTATTTCATATAACTGATTATAACAATAATCAATTATATTTATAATTGGTTATTGAAATAACCACTAAAAATAATCTAATTCAAACATAAACTACACGTCATGGTGTTGAAAGCAGAATTTTCACTGAACAGAATGACTTTTGCATAACCCATACTTTTGGTTACTATATTACTAAGAACTTGTGTCCTGCGTCTATGCATAGTTTAATTTATCATGTTCTTGATTAAGTATCATGTAATGGGATATCATCACCAATATCCCTAAATGACATTTAAAGACTCACCTTTACTTCCTCTATTGCCACTGTACTTGGAACACGTCGATGTTCCTTCCGCCGTCTTGGTGTTTGATCCTCAATATCTTCCATTTTTACCCCAGGATCAGCTTTCAACACTACCTGCACCCACTCCATATCACTGTCATGTCCTGACTTTGCCACTTCTTGTATACCATCTCTGTAAATTGAAGGGTGCGTGTTGCCACCATAGAGATCTGCTTCAGTATTCTCTGACCGACTATGAAATGGTGCTTCCACAGAAAGATTCACACTAACAAATTTGACTTTTGCATCGGACATATGGGTCATTGCCTGGTCAATAGCCGCAGCAGTTGATCTGGACATTCTATCATTGCTATTGCGATATGCTTCTTGAGCTGTCCATAATGGATATGCCCAAGGGGGTGGTTTTTGAAAGAAAGCATCTCCATTTGCCAAAGGAATCCCCCCTTTTGAAAGTTTCTGAGAACTAGATGTCTCCTTGGAATTGCTATAACAAGTGTTTTGCAGGAAGGACAGTATATCAGAAATATGGTTTGTGTTTTACAAAGCGCAATATTTTCCACAACGCATGAGGATTATTATCTAAGTATTACCTTGGCATTTCACATCTCAAAACTTCAACACAAATCAAGAAAGGTGCCTTCTCCCTAGAATTCAATAGAACAGCTTCATCTTCAGGTATATGAAGCACACGGTACATGCCCTTTCCTAACGGAAAGCAAACTCCTAGAATATGGAAAAACAAGACTCATTCAAGCAAGAGGATAAATGAAAGCTGTAAGCAAACTAGTAAAGGGAACACAAAACAGAAATGGTACATCAAAATTGCATACTTTAGGTAATGTTAGGTCATCTATTGGTGAGCGACTGAGTGGAATGGAATATGTTTAGATTCGAAACTTTGGTAATTTTACATATGATAATTAGGTTCAAAGATGACATTTCATGCTTAGTAATTAGCTCTTGTCCCAGTTTTTAATAGTTATTGTATTTGTCTGCTTGCATTGATTTTTATTTATTGGTTATTTTGTTAATATTTTCTTTATCATAAGTTTGGATATTTTATGCTTTTGAATTTCATAACGTTCAAGAAAGCTAGTTATCAAAGTTACCATTCCATTTTTAGGATACTTTTATGGTGAGCCAGAAAATGTTTTCACGTTATATCCCCCAAAATGGAGAGAGAGAAAAAAGGATGTTGGATCAAATGAGACGGAACGTATTCCATTATATTTTAGGCAATTCTAACAATGGAAACTAGTATCACATTTGACTTCTTTGCACCAATCCAAAGTCCAAGCATAGCAAGTAAAAACTATAAGAGACAATTATTTCCAGTACATAATAGAAAATTATATATCACTGGTTCCTCTGGGCTTCTTAATAAACACCAAAATGGTAGCTTTCGGACATTAAGTCCAAGAGATATGAAACACAAAAAATGATCATATATGGACATTTTCACCATTTTCTCCACCATAGAAAAAGAAAAACACTGTCAATCTGCTTGATTTATCACGGTTATATTCCAATCAAAGAAGAAAAAAAACATAAAAGCTCTTTTGATCTTTCACCTCGAAAGGTGGCATCACTGTGTTTGGAACCAAATGACAAATTGATATGAAATGATGTATTATTTACTGACTATGATCGATTACAAGAGTATCCTCCTATAATCCCCAGAGCATAGCTCCTTCAGAGCTGTCTAATTCCTCAGCCCAGTTATAACCGAATGATAAACAAAATCGTAAACCATCCCCCTCCCTCACGATGCAAACCTCCTATATTCCTTCATTCCCTGTAACCAACTCTCCTCCACTACCTTGTGCAACCTCTCTTTCATTCCGAGCTAAGAGTATCAATCGGGGCCCATATCTTCTTTGGGACTAAAATACTGCCTCTTAATTTTCAAACTCAATGGCAGTAACGTGTAACATGATAAGATACATGACAAAATATTGGTGGAATCCATTTAGTCCAATTAAAATCACTAAATACTACCATCAAGAGTTAAGAAGTACCTCCAGTATTGTGAGCCTCTATTAAATGTAAATTGATCTCTGCAAGTGACTTGAACACAGGAATAACAAAGAATATGTACATGTCAGAAGCATTAGATAAAGAAAACATTAAAGGAAAATGTAAGGAGATAACCTCATGCAGGGCATCTTTGCGGTCTTCTACTGGAAATACATCCACTAGCCCAAAGGATGTCTCACATAATGTTAGGACAAAATCCAATGATTCATGGTAAGCTCCTTTCCGGAACTGTGATGGATTAATTGGAAGCGGGGGTTTTGTTCCTGATTTCTCATTTCGCTGCTTTGGCGATCCAGGATGCTTCTGCCAAAGTAACATGAAAAATCCAGTGAAGGAATAAAATTTTTTATATGGGAAATTACCATGTGCCTAATATTAAAATCAGCAAAAGTATGAAGAATGTGAAAACAGAATCAGGATGCATTAATACTAATATTACACTTCCAGGTTCCAAACCTAACCCACAACTACAATCATTCTTAAGAACCCATCATGAATGCAATGTGTTGTGCACCCATGCCCATAATATGACTGTTAGTGATAACGAGTGCGGGTAGCCAACAATGGGGTTGCTAAAAATGTAATGGATGTTCAAATCGAGATGGCTACTGTGAAATGATTTGTATCAGATGTCATGGTGGCATTAAGCAATTTGTATAGCCTAAAAATAGTTATTTGGGGTGCTTAACATGTGTTCAATTAACAGATTTTGGTTTTACATTAAACCAAAACACAAATAAACTAAATGTTAATGGTTAATTTACGTTCAACACACCTCTTTCTGCTTTTTTGACCCCAATAGCTCAGAATCTTCAATTGATCGATCACGGTCTCTAAACAATTTGCGGAAAAAATTCTCTGTACCTGGACTACTTTCATACAGCCCACCATTGTTTTCACTGGGTGAACTACTTTTACCGTCTTCAGGATGCACACGGAAAATTCTTTTGAACAAAGAAAATTCAGAAGGTTCTTCCTCAACATTGGTTGTGGCATCTTCAATTTTGTCACTTGTATCTTTCTTGTCATCAAATTTATCCTTAAAGAATTTCCTGAAAAACCCTTCTTTTTCATCCTCTTCAGCAGGCTTTGCACACTTCTCTTCAGAATTTGCAATATCTACTTCGTCATTCCCATCCCTCTTATCCTCGGATTTCTCTCTGAAAAACTTTCGGAAAAAACCCTCTTTTTCTTCATCCTCCATTGTCTTACTGGGTGTTCTATCCTCAGAATCATTCTTGCTGTCACGAAACAATCTCTTAAAGAATCCATCTGAACTTGAAGGCAAATCCTCATCCTCACCTTTACTGTCTCTTAAGAGTCTTCTAAAGAAACCATCCCTTTCAGATTCTTCATCATCCCCTCTACCATCCCTTAAGAACCTTTTAAAGAAATTATCCTTTTCAGAATCTTCGTCACACTTCTCAGAAGACTTACGGAAGAGAAAAGCATCACGAATCTTCTGGCCCAACTCATCTTCACCCTTGCTATCTCTTAAAAGCCTCTTGAAAAAACCATCTTTTTCAGACTCATCGTCATCTTTCTCCACTGACTTTCTAAAAAGCAAAGCATCTCTAACTTTTGGACCTGGCATAAATTTCTTAAATAACTTGTTTTCCTCAGGAGACTGCAGACTACCATCCTCCTGCAAATTGTTTCCTGATGAAGGTGAGAATGACAGAGATCTCTGAGTAGGCGGTGAAGATGTTAGTGACAACAATCGCTGTTTTGATGACAATATCTTATTCAAAACTTGGTTCCTGCCTCCAGGGGTTGTAGGAGCACTTTGAGGCCGTATCAAGGGCGGCCACTCGCCCATTAAGGTGGCTGCAATCTGGCACTTTTCCTGAATCCTACTAATTCCTTCATTATCATCGGAGTCCTCAAGCTCCGCCAATAAGAACCAGTGCACCTTCAAAGCAATCTTAAGCGACTTGGAGCACACGTCTATGACAAACTTATCCAAAGATGGACTTGGCTTGTGTATCATCATGTAACATACTTGGAACAAATAACTCTCAATTCCATGCAAGGGAAGTGTGTACATTCTATTACAGAGGTAATCACGCACCCCGGAGTGGTCATGCTTGTACAGGTAGCTAACAGCAATCCACTCACAGAAGAACGATGAGTCAAAGAACCTGATGAGCCACCCATTTTCACTAGACTCACTTGTCAAATTAGACCTCGACGCAATTTCCCTGGGTTCATCGACCTCCCCACGAGTCAATCCTAAGAGCCTCACCATTCTCAACCTACCATAATCATTCCCCCCAAGGGGAAACGCCCTGATTTCAAGTAGATCACCAGCTAAAGCATACTTAAACCCTACAAATCCTAAAACCTTCCCCGAAAACCCTAATCCATACACGAATCAAAATCACCCACCCTCGTCGGTATTCGGGCGTCTACTGCAAATTCCGAGAAACCCTTGCATCAATCGTGGAAACGAGACAGCAACACAATCCACGTATTTTCGTGATAAAAGTTAATTAAGGCATCGAAAATTAAAGCTGGAGCAGGTACAATCGTGGAATCTTCCCCCTAAAATTGCAACGGAACTTCAATTGGAAGAAATGAAGGTACCTAAGTTGCGTGAAATGTGAATCTGACGCTAACCGCACGAGAGCGTGAAATTGAATCAAATGCCGCAATGAATCTCCACGCCCTGTCCAAAACGACGGCGTTTTGATCGGTGGCAATGGTGCGGTGGTGGTGGTTGTCGTCGTTTCTTTGTTGGAGAGAGAACGACAAAAGGGAGGTGCAAGTTAATTACTAAAAGAATAAAAATGAAAACCAAAAAAATAAAAAATAAAAAAAATAAGTTGCGCTTAACTGTAAGAGGCACAGTCCAAGTCCTAAGATCGTGGGGCACTAAATTATTTCCCTCCATTCCCAATTAAAGTGAAGTTTACGAAAAACAGGGAAGCTCTATGTTCATATACTAAGTGTGAAAGCATTTATTCCCTAATAACTATGGAACAAAGCTTGAAACTATTTATTGGTACTCAAAATTGAAAGTTGGATATACATTTTGTTAGATTTAAATTACTTAAAAATAAATGTTATTAATAGCATTTTTTTGTGCTTGAATGAAATTTTATTTTATTTTAAATAAATTTCTATTTTTGTTACTTATTATGTGATTGTGAAATACACGAATTTGAAAAAAAAAAAAAGAAAAAAAGTGTGACGTATTCATCCTTGGTGATTGATGAGCAAGATGCCATGGGAATACTTGAAGGAAAAATAAACGAAGTGGAAATGTTGTCATTTTTTCACTAGACGCCAAGACAAATTATTATAGTGTATTTCTTTAAATCACGTGTGTTTCAATATATTATGGACAACAAAAACAAAGTTTTTCTTTTATCTATAACAGTTTTTTATGTGAGAATTTAACTAGACACATTTTATGGCAACATTTTTTTCTAAATTGTTGTTAAATATAAACATCTGTATAGGGTTTCTTGAAGTTTAAAAGTTCCTGTGTCATACTTTCTTTCTTATTTGCATTTTAAAATTTTAATTAATTGAAAAAAATTAAGTGAATGTGTTTTTTTAAATAAATTAGCCAATATGTATTTATTTATAATTTTAATTTAAAACATAGCGTAATTTCTAACTATAGTTTAAAATTAAATTTACTCTTATTTACTTATTCACTACATTGTCATTTTAAATCAACATTTTGAATCAAATTATATTACTTTTTTAACACAGGAAATACAATTTAACTTTTTGAATCAAATTATATTTTTTTTTCAGAGGAGCAATACAATTTATTTTAATTAATTTATTGGTTTCCAAAATGTATTGAATTTTATTTTTCATTTTGTTGAGATGTTTTTTATTTATTTTTTTCTTTCATGTGTATAAGTATTGTTTTCACAACATTAATTATCTAGTGAAAGATTAGTTATCTATCTATAGGATTATTTTTTTATTTAATATATCTTTTTTATTTTTTGAAAAAAGAATATTGTTGACAAGGTAAAAAAAATGTTTGTTTTCTCATTTTAGCTTCCTCAATTGTTTAATAATAGTATCTATTAATAAGTAGCTGAAAACTTGGTTGATTGTGTTCAATCGAGTCCAAAGTTTATTCTTTTGTTAGATATGGTATTTGCATATGATAGATTTATTGTGTCCACAAAGTAAGGGGCAGATGAAGCAGTCATGTGAATTGGTTTCATGCATTTAAAAGTATTAGGCATTCTCCTTTTTCTTTCTTTTGTTTATTCATTTAACTTGTATTTATTGTAATTTTGTGTTTGTTTATATTGTAATAATAATTCCCCTGTCAACCTAGTTTTTGTTAAAGTTAGTAGTATGTTGTAATGACTTTTTTTTTTTTTTTATTTTTTTCTATTTCAAATCCATTGAAAAGTTTGACTTATAAAACCTATTTTTCAAGGATCAGGGTTTTGTGATTGTGTTTTCATATTAGATTTTTTTGTTACAATTGAAATGGATTTATGTGTTTTTGTTAACAATTTAGTTCAATTGAAATTGTGTCATTTTTAAGAATGTATATCAATATCAAAATATTCCATGGTGGTTACTTATTAAGAGAACCTTTAATTGAATATGCTAGTGATGTAGTTAAAGTGATTGAAAATCAAAATATTGACAGACAATCCTTTTTTAGGTTATGGTATTATGAAAGAGGATTTTGCATACACCAACCTCATGAAATTATGGTAGAGAGTTGAAGATGGTCCTTTTAGAGAGTTTACACTAAAAAAATAATGCATTAGAAATGTTAAAATATGCAATGACTAATCTAACAATCATTGACTTGTACATGGAGTGTGAAGATGGTAATGATGGTTTTGATGAAGATAATTTTATTAAACTGGATGGGGAAAATGATGGTAGCAACGATGATGAATCATGAAGAATGTGTAGTTGGATGAGTCTAAAGAAGAAAGGACAAACAAACTCAATGATGTTTTTAACAAAAAAAATTTGGTGAGTAGTGTAATGCATTTAACTCTAACTAATTCTAAAATCAACCAAGTGCATACATATTATTTGCACCAAACTAAATTTCAATTACAAAGTGACACACATTTCACATTTTATGTTGGTATGCATATAAAAAGTGCATGTGTAAAAAATTGTTAAATATAACTTAAAATGATGGTGGAAAGGATACACCTAATGATGTTATGCAAGCATATGATGTTGTAGTTGTTGTTTTTGTTCTTGGTGGGGTAGGTGTTGGTGATGGAAAGATGTTGGTAGTGTAAGAGTGTCAAGTAGTGAAAGGGATAAGAATTTTCATGGTGTCTATGTTGGTACAGGAGGATCTAGTATAAATACATTTGTCTCTTCTAATGTGGATGATTTACACAACATTATATTGATTTTTTTGAAAAGTAGAGATTCAACATGTGTTTAGTGTAACATCCCAAAATTTGAAATATAGATGCAATAATGAATTTATTTCAGATAAAGAATCGTATATTAAATACTCTATTGGACGCTCTTTGTAGAAGAAGCTCTCAGTATATAGCATCTGGACGTTACATTCTATAAAAGTTTAGAATTATTTGAAATTAGTTAAGAAATTATTTGTTGTCACTTTCTGTCTATCATCTAACATAAGATCATCTATTATATCATCTGATCCGATATAAGTTGGATTAGTCTAGGCTATTATATGTTGAATTCATATGTTTTGTAGATAATTTGACAAGACATTTCTATCATTCTTTGTGAGGTATGACAAGATAAAATTTCGCATAGGAACGACATCATCTATCACTTTTCTTTGATGAAACCTTTTAGTATGGCCATAGCATTGTCTAGCATGACTTTCTACTAGTGGATCATCTATCATGTTCATCCTAATAAATTTGTCTGTCAAATACAAACTTTAGACCATCTAATATGTTCTTTAACATCTAGGTAAGCCTAACTTTGTTTTTGTATTGATTCGTTTTCACTATATAACTTTGTCCAAACACGTAGATGATTATTTCCTTAGGAAGATAAAAAAAAATAAGCAAACTCGTGGAGAACAAGGATTGTACATGTTACTAACTATATACATCAACCTTTGAAAATAGTTTAAGAGATTGAAACTCAATCTCAACTAAAGATATTGTTAATAGACCCTTAATCGAATTATTTTATTACAATTGAAGATTCATTCCCTGTTACGTTTCTCAAAGTGAAGTTAAGAAACAAGGAAAATGATAAGTGATCCATGTTAAGAGCAAAAAAAAGGCATAAGTAAGTTTATGATAATAAATATCTCCTAGCATTTAATGATAGGATAAAAATATCATCATTTACCATTGTCATGTCATAATAATAATACAATACTTATATCTTCACAAGATGAGGCAAAATGAAACTAAACTTTGGAATTTAACTACACAATTAAATTTGAACCACAAGTAATTATTACAATATTTCCTATAAATAAAGAATATGAGTTGCAGGAATTGCACCAAAAAACAGAAACAAGTAAAAGAGAAGCTAGAGAAGAAAGAAAGAAAGAAAGAAAGAAGATTATGCTTCAAACTTTGAATGTAAGGGGAAATAAGATATATGTATATATTGCTATCTATTTTATTTTTTTCAGTGAGGTACCTCTAAGCCTCACAACTCTTTAATTATTTCATGAATTTTTATAAGTTTTCTTGGTAAAATTACACCATTTTACTGTATCAAACTTTTTCTTTGATTATGGATCTTTACACTAATTTTCACTTGAGATTTCTAATTTTACTGCATTGCTTATGTTGAATTTGATTACACTCCCTTTTGTGGATGTGTCTCATGATCATGTTATACCTAATATGAATGCTTCTCAGTGGAGGATTGGTTCTTTGGGAGATAAATGACTAAGAGATATTGTATTGGTGGTAAGAGGATGAAATTATGATTGCTCATTTTTTCTGAATAGTCACTGCAATTGTTACCTTAACACACACACACACACACACACACACATATATATATATATATATGAATCATGACTAAATAAATAGATGAATGTTCCTAACGTATTTCTCTAGAAAGGAATGAGGTACTGATGTGGTGGAAATTCAGCTATATTTAAAGAGATCACTCACTCTACTTTGACCTTCGCTCAAAGTTATGATATCCCATTGATTTTAGATGGACCAATAGTTGTAACATTCTTCTTGCCCCCAATGACCTATAATAATCCTTTGATCAACCTTTTCTCACCCACAATATGATGTAAAATATTATTAGAGAAACATATGGTATAATTAGCGTACGAAAAATTGTGTATCATATGAAGGGATGTAAGGTTATAATATGTAGATGCTTATGTAATATAAAGTTTATGTAAAAATAGTTATGAAAATATGTTTGAATTTAATGAAAAATATGTTATGAAAATAATTATTATTCAAGCTTATTAAGATAATTAAACTATCGTCTTACATCCTAATTTTTTATAATTTTTTGTTCCAAGACTATATTCTACCATGTTTAAAGTTGTCCATGAGACAAATATAATGTCAATCTTTGGAATCTTATTGTAAATTGAAAACTTATGGATTACATTTTATTTGAATCATCTAACATGAACCTTCATACTTATTTGTATTACTTCTTAATTTTCAGACTAACAAAAATAAAATTCTGAGTATAGAAATAATTTCCATAAGACTAAATGTGACTATTATCTAACCTTAATTTCTTTAAAGAGAAAACATATATTTTCCAACATGATGTTCACTTGTGGACCGTAAATAAAAAATAAATAAATTTTATCTTGAATTATGTAATTTACATAATAACTTTTGTATAAAAATCAACTTTGATATTTACAATGAATAAACTTAACACTTTTACCCTAAGAAATTATTGTAGTAGAGAAATAGAAAGTTAATCAGTTACATGATTTAAACTAAGATTATATAACTTAATCCGTTACAAAAGTTTTAATAACCAATAAACTATGGCTTTCTAGCATATGCCCGTTATGGTGGAAAGTATTATCAACACTTTAAAAGCAAAACACACATGTGAAAGGATGTTTGATAATATAAATGCAACTTCCAATATGGCTAAGGATTTGGTTAATAAAATATAGGCAGTACTCTTGACATTAACTTCAAGGATATCACAGGTGAAATAAAATTCAATTAATATATTAAAAAAGGAATTTGCAAGACTTGGAAGACTAAAGAAATTGCAAACATATTTCAAAGGATGATTATAAGATGATATGTACAATTATGGTCATATGCAACCAAGATAAGAAGTTGCTATTATATTTCTTTAGTTAGCTTCATCTACCATACCCCTACGATTTAGAAGTTTTTATATGTATCTATAAGGGCAAATTAGCCTTCAAAACAAAAATTATTTATTGAAGTAGGAACACATTTAAATCAAGTTAGATGGACAATTAGCCATCAAAACAAAAATTAAAATTAAGTTAGATGGACAATTAATTATTGTTGTAGGAACACATTTAAATGATCAATACTTTCTCATAGTGTTTGCAGTTTTAAAAATGAAAATTAAAGAGAGTTAGAAATTATTAATAAACTTAATACTTGATGACTTAGCTACCAACAATGAATCATCATAAGCAATTAATAAAAGATTAGCTATCAACAAAAGGTATCTCAAAATATTAACAATCAACTATTATATTTCCATTGCAAATAAGCATTTGGTTTTCTCAATACACAATGTGTGTTTGAAATAACATTACTTGATAAGGGTCAAGTATATCCATAAAAAAATCAATTGCAAAACGGAAATAACTTTAAAATTTATGGGATGTTTTAGGATTGTTTTCTTTCCTCCTCACTTAAAAAGGTATTCAACCAAATGTACAAGTGTTTGAACCTAAATTTATGAAGTATTTGTTAGTTTACTAAGTATACACTTTCATCGTCTTTTTAGAGAATCATTTGTATACACTTTCATCGTCTTTTTAGGAAATCATTTATTGAAGTACAAAACTAATTAACCTAAGAAATGATAGTTCCATCTTAAAAACATTACTCGAAGGTGGATTTCCAATTCTTGATGTAAGAAGGAAGAAACACATCTAAAGATTACTACTAGTAAGTAAGTCAAATCATCTTAGTGCACATTATACAAAATAAGGTCACATGAAGCATGTGAATCCATCATGACTACCAAACTTATATCTTGAAACTAAATTACCTGATTTTGAAGCTTGCATTTTTTTTTTTTCAAAGCAAAATTTCTCCTAGTTATATTGGTTTTGTGGTTTTAACCCTTGCGAATTTATTGAACATCATTGAAGGGTGGTATCCCATCTATGTAATAAAATCTAACTAGGTTTCTCACATTTCAAACATTATTTTGAAACAAAAAGTTTAAAGGTACCAGAAAGCCAAATATTGTATATTATAGCAAAAACATTGTACTTCACATACTTGTTGTTTATTATACGAATGCACCACCACCCTAATGAAATTAGGACTTGGTGTAAGACTCCTAGCTAGATTTCGCTTTAATACTACCAGACCCACCATTGTGAGCTTTTATCACTTTATCTTCACCCTATAACCTCTCAATCATTTTAGTCTTCTTTACAAATACATGAATTTTTCTAATAAACATGAGAATTGTAAAAAATAAGAAAAACATAAGAGGAAGGTTGAATTGTATTTTTATCAAATTTATAAAAAATTCGTAAACATTGTCAGATTGAAAATATTCAGATGATTATTTAGTTCATCAAGTGATCAGACTGTTATTCTTTGATTTGATGGATCATATCAAATGTATCTATGTAAGTCAATTGAATTACTTGGCTAAGATATTTTTCTAGTTTGTTTTAATAAATGATTAGATTGCATTTCTTATGCCTAATAGATAATGACTAATACTAGTTAAAACTTTAGTTATAACAATTGAATAAAAACAATTCTCAAATACATGTGTTCATAATAACTAATCTTCCTTGGTTAGTACAAATAATAATAATATATAATGAACAAAGAATAGAGAATAAAGAAATACACATAAAACTTTATATTAGTTCTCAATCAACAAATTAAGCTTTATTAAGCATACTAACATGGTGAAGTATATTTTGAGCATTCTTTAGACTTGTAATTACTTCTGACTAATTCCTTAAATATTCTTGACATAAGTTACTTTTGGATTGACTAAGTATTCTTTCGACTTGTCGTCACTTTTGTTGACCAAAATTTATAAAAATTATAAAGTTATATATATTTTTAAAATTATATTATTTTAATATAATAAAAATATGAAGATGTGTTTTCAATGGTCTTATAGATAAAGAACATTTTTAATAATAAATTAATTATTAACCTATGACTTCTAAGATACTTATTATTATTAGAGTTAAAAAATATTGTATTATTATTAAGGTAGTTAACATAATCAGTATAGTAGTAGATGTTTTATATTATCTCTCATTTAAATCTCACTCTTCATTTCAGTATATTAGCTAGATCCTTGAACTTAAGAGTGTGAATCATTATTTGTTCTCATGTTGTCAGTTGTACAAATTGTTTATTCATTTGGATAGATAGATTAACTTCAAATAAAATTTAATTTTAATTAAAAGTTAATATAATTAAATTATTTCATTCTAATTAAAATTGATAAAATTAAACCTCATCTTATATTTTCAATCTTTGAAATATTCAATTATTCTCTCTATATGAATTAGGTTTTAATTAAAATAAATTTAAAATCAAAATTCAAATAAAAATTAACAATTCTTATTATTGAGGTGAAGGCATTTTAAGTAAGATAAAGCTCAAACAACATACATTTTAATGTGCAAATTACAGTTATACACTCAAAGTTATCAAATTATGATTTTTATAAAAATTAAAGTTTTTTATCTGCATTATAATTTCACTAAAATGAATTAAGTTAATTAGATTAAGTTTAATTTTCATAATAAATTATTTTTATCCAAAAGAGGTATTGCGTCTTCACTGATTCGAAGTCACGGGATTTGAGGTGATAATATATATCATTTGATATTTGGGACTGCGTGTCGGTTCACACAGAAAAATTTCTAAAACTAAACCTAAAAGGTCACATCAACATAGACCGTGTGATGTTGGGGGCAAAATAATCATTTATTATTGCATATGACTGGAAAAACTCGTCATCGATGATGAGTGAACGCGGTACACATTGAAGCATGGTATAGTTTTTGATTGTTGTTTTTTCTGGACAGTAATAACCCTGTGAGACTTGATTGATGCAGATGTGGGTTCATCAGTTTGGGCGAAGAAGAGAAGGGTTAGGGCAGAGATGGTAAACAGAGGTAGATTCCATGCTAGAAAGCTAACCCCAAGCCTCATCACTTACTATACCATTTTCTTGTTTGCGTTCTCCATCTTCGTCTTCTTCTTCTACGTGAGGAACGTTAGTGTTGATCAAGATCCACGACCAACTTTGCTTTCTCGACGATCTAAATCTCGTCAGGTACTCTATTCTCTCCCTCGTTTTTCAATTCAATTCAATCTGATTTAAGGATCTGGAAGGAATTCCTCAATCTTCTTCGATTCTTTCGTCTGAATTACATTACTTTTGTTAGAGATTCGAATCAGATACTGATTTGTGTAAATTGAAATTGCTCTGTCAAATTCTCTTAAGTGAATTTCTACATCCAACCAACGGAATAAAAATTCCGTGGAGAGAGGCGCGTTTTTGCAGTTGTGGAATGTAACCGTTTTGATAATTGATAGGCAGCATGTGTGCTAGTAATTTCTTTTTCTTCATATGTGTGCGCGAAGTGATTGATTTTTACTTTTGTCATGGTATCAGCAAGTTTTGTTGGTTCTAGCTATATTAACCAGCACTCTAGGCTTCACTTTTCTCTTTCGTGCTTTATTCACACTCAATAACTGCTGCATTTGTTTCAAATCGATGCAGGTACCAGAGTTACATGAGCACTATACGGAGCAACTTTGGGATTCTCCGTTCAATCATGGCTTACACCAGTGTGTCGAGCCGACTACTAAATATAAAGGTTTGAGATGCTGATATCTGTTCTTGTAATAGCCTTTTTTGTTTAGTTTTTTTTTTTTTTTTTTTTTTTTTTTTTTTTTTTTTTTTTTTTTTTTTTTTTTTTTTTTTTTTTTTTTTTTTTTTTTTTTTTTTTTTTTTTTTTTTTTTTTTTTTTTTTTTTTTTT